>Ga0310695_10005422_pt1 | contig 22262 bp, 31 predicted proteins | sample RumenRJG_04DNA_FD_203882 | JGI IMG/M metagenome (GOLD analysis project Ga0310695, IMG submission 203882) | Bovine rumen microbial communities from Lethbridge, Alberta, Canada - RJG_04 (v2) (version 2) | ecosystem: Host-associated > Mammals > Digestive system > Stomach > Rumen | place: Canada...
TCATCAGCTATCCTTCTGTTCTTCATTTCCTGTGTTTCGTATTCCGTGCAGATGCCTCTGCGCTCCATGCAGTAGCTGTAATGAATACAATCACTGCACCCCATTGGTATCTTGCAATGCTCTGAGGCGTTGAACTCTTTCCGCCTTCTGCTCGTCGGTGAGTGGGGCGCACTGTCTTTTCTTAGGCTTAAAGGAAAGCAGTGACTTGTCGGAGCATACATACTGCTTGTCCATCACTTCGTGTTCTCCCATCGAATAACCTACGTGCTTGCACCTGTACATCGCAGGACTGGATTTACAGAGCTTGTCCAGTTTAGTTATCATGGTTCTGTCATTCGTCCAAATATCGACCTGCTCGCCGTCTCTGCTAAATGAAATTGTTGTTTCCTGTTCATTCAGCGGAATTGATAAAAATCTCTCTTCTGCCATGTGCTTACTCTTCCCCCTTAGTTTCAAACAGATACTCAAAAGAAACCCCAAAGAACTCTGTCATCTTTTTCGCTTCAGTGACTGTGAAGCCTCCGTTTTTCTTTTTCCTGCTATAAGTGACAGGATCAATTCCGAGCATCTTGCCCATCGTAATGTTGGTCTGATTGTGCCGCGCCTCTTCGGCGTATAAGTTTCTGAACATTTGTCCTCCTTCCTGCTTATTTCAATGTGTTTCTGTGTGTTCACGTTTCATGAACATGTCACCATTGTATTCATGTTCCATGAACTTGTCAAGCAGATTTGTTCAATTAATTTGAACTTTTGTTTATTCGATTTACACTTTTGAAATTTATTAAAAGCCGTCTCAGCGTTCCAACAAACATTTCAGGTCGAATAATCGTGCCAATAGAAAAAGCCCCGCAAAACGCCAAATACAGCGCCTTACGGGGTATTTTATCTGCCGGCAGCGGGGGTCGAACCCGCACGGAGCCACAACTAGTAAGACTTGCCATGACTGCAGATATTGAAAATGTTAAGACCGCACTGATAATCCTAAGCGCACTTGAAAATAAAAAATGACCCGCCGGCTAGGGGAAAAGCACAGCGGATCATGATCTATGGCGCACATTTATGATAAATTGAAGGACAGAAAAATGCAAACAGCTATTTATATGAGAGTGAGCACAGCCCAGCAGGTTCCGGTTACCCACCATAAAAAAGAGAAGGCATCAAGCCTCCTCTTTCTAATCATTGATAAATCTTATTCATAACTCCATCATACAGTCTCGGATGCATGACATGCAGTGTGGACATTAATTCGTCCATTACTGCCATTACAGCATCCTCATTCTTTCCATGGATCAGCTGTGCAAACTCGCTGTCTCCCTCATAACTTATTGTTCCCGGCTCACTTCCGGACATCGAATATGGTTCGTACTCCACAGGACGCGTTTCCTGCACAGCTGCCTTGTCTTGTAAATGATCCCGTATGATGTAGTAGGCCGCAAGCTTGATGCAGGTCTGAGCATTGGGATTTTTCTGCCCCTGCATCTCGGCAATGGCTTCCCGCAGATCCTCGTCTCGTATCACAGGAAGCCACCTCCTTTACCTCTGCTCCAGCTTGGTGATCAGCTTGTGGAATTCTCTCCTGGTAGTTTCATCCGGCGCCCTGTCCATCAGATCGCGCAGCTCTTCCACCATGCCATCATCGTAGGACATGCCACCGCGTCTGGAAGTGAAACGGCCCATGCTGTCACGTCCTCTTGCATAGCTGCGGCCTCTTGCATAGCTCCTTCCGTCTCCGTTCATGCCGTCGGCGTAGCTTCTGCCATACATCGGCATATAGTAGCCGGATTCTCCACCGTCCGCTTCCATCATTGCGATTGTGGTCTTGATGGATTTAATACTGTGCGTCAGCTTATCTATGTACGAAATATCATCCCCGGACAGCACGCCACCACTTTTGTCCAATTTCTTGTTGACATTCGCAAGTTCGTTTTCCAGGATTTCGCAAATATGTTTCAATTCATCATACATGTTTACTTTTTTCCTTTCTGCTTACGATTCACTAATCGTGCATCTTCCTTAAATGTTACAGCCTCAACCGGATTCCAACCATTAGTTATCCTTTTGTGAATTCTTCCATATGGCTGGTTATATTCATTGCACCACTCTTGGAGTGTTTTTGTCTCTCCCTCAATGGTTATATTGATGTTTGATCTACGGTTATTGCTTTGTGTAACCCTTGTCGCCCATCTGCAATTTTCTGGACAATAATTACCATCGTTATCAATTCTATCTATTGAAAGTTCATCATCATATCCGTTTTTCATTGACCACTCATAGAATGCCTCAATGGAGTCTTTCCATTCATCACACACGATAATTCCACGCCCGCCATAATTCGGGTATGCAGGACAGCTTTCTACATAGCATCTTCTGAGTATCTTTTTATATATACGGTATATCCTTGTATGGCATAAATTATGTGTTGGATTTCCTCTGTGTTGCAAACAGCCACAACTTTTTACCATTCCCCTTTTGAGGTTTGCGGTTCTTACTTTTGTGGTGTTTCCACAGTCGCACTTGCACTCCCAATACAAAGGATTTCGAGATGCAATTCCTATAACGGTAAGTTTGTTAAATTTCATTCCGGTGAGGTCTTTAATTTTTGATGTATTACGCATATAATCTCCTTTTACGGTGTGGATCAATTTACCCATATTATAAAACGCAATGCATCTGTTTGCAACATTTACATCAATTTCCTGCCGTTGCCGCCGGTGCGGTCCCGTTAATTGACTGCAAATTATAGTTCGGTGTGCAAGACGGATTCCCAAGCATTCTGAATGTTGCACCTGTCGCGGATGTCACAACTCTTGTTGCATAGCGCGTCCTGGTCCTCACTCCACACGCTGAAACCTGCGCGCAGCACCTTGTTGTAAGCGGATACTGCACCGTACCTTCTCCAATCTGGATCACTACAGGGGCGTTTATTGTCGTCTCCTCTGGTATGGTCTGCGCAATAACTATGCACACCTTTTCGCCGTCAGAATAAGAATCCTGTGGAAGTGTGATTACAAGATTACCGCCGGTAAACGCAACTGCTGTGGAAATAGCAAGATGATTGCACAACCTGCATACATTTTTACATGCCATAATATTTCCTTTCCTCAATGCGGGGAGACATAATCCCCCCGCAGAATCTCATAAGAGATCAGAAACCGTTATTGCCGCACCCGCAGCCATTTCCACCACAGGTGAAGATCGGCTGATTGCCGTAAACAGGAGTTGTCCCGATGGGGCAGTTCTTAAGACGCGTGTACAATGCATCCACCTCTGCATTCAAGCCCTGCTGAAACAGTGCTGTCTGAGCATTGTTGTTTGCAAGAAGCTGAGCGGTCTGCTCAACTTGAGAAGCCTGTCCGCGAGAGTACATAAGCTCCTGTCTGAGGTTTGCAATGGTATCATCCTTCTGAGCGTTGCGATAATCGCAAAGCTGATCCTTAATGGACTGGATTCCGCCGTTGATCGCGTTCACGATGGCGTTTGTGTTGCCAATATTCTGCATGGTGACATTCTGAAGAGCGTCACCAACTGCCGCGCGGTCCGCGCACGCTTCCGTTGCTACGGTGTAACGAAGATCAGCAACACCGGCATTGACGCCATTAAAGCCCTGCATGTTCGCAGTCTGCTCTGCAAATGACCTGTTGAGGTTTGCAATCTCGTTTGTGTTCATCTGCTGAGAAATTGCATTCTGAGCGCCGGTGATCGCCGCCGTTGTTCCGGCGAAACCGTTGCAAAGGGACTGCTGAACACCCGCGAAGCCATTGGCCATACCCATCTGAATATCGCCACAGCATCCGCAAAGCTGAGTCGCAAGAGCGCTCACGCCGTCTCTGACAGATGTCACGGAGTCATGGAGTTGTGCATCGCGGAATCCGTCGTTGACATTGTTGTTGATTCCGTTCTGACCATTCAGAAGCCAAGGGAAATCAATGCCAAGGCCGCCACCGAAACCGCCGAAGCCACCCATCCCCCATCCGTTACCACCGATGAGGAGCAGAAGCAGAATCCAAGCCCAGTCTCCACCGAAGCCCATTCCGCCGCCATAATTGCCGCCATAAGCCGGTTGCACCGGCATGACCATAGAATCATCCGTTAAAGCCATAAAAAGTACCTCCGATATGTCTTTTGTCGGTTAGTGACTTTTACAACCGTATGGATTTGCATACGGTTAAAAGCCAGTTGCTATATCTACATCCCGTGCGCACTGGTATGTATCTTTTGAAAAACGCTTGAATATCAAAAGATATTCAAAAGTTAACTTGCTTGTAAGTTGCAACAAGTTGCAATTGGTAAACCAATTTATCTCCTGTTAAACATCCTCAATAACTGCTGAACTCTGCCGTTACCGATCTGCCCTGTCTGTACAAGGCCGTTGATGATAGATTGTGGATTCCTGGTATCAACTCCCCGCGGAAGGTTGTACCCCATCTTTTTGAGATAGGCCGCCGGATTGCTCTTGATTTCCTGCAAAGCCTGCTGACCGTTCTGCTGATTCTGCTGCGGCCTCTGTCCTAACGCGTCAAACATCTGACTCATCGCTTACCCTCTTTTCTGCCGATTTATAAATCTCTGCAAGTCGGCGCTCGAACTCTTCTCTTGTCACATAATCAGCCGGTGGCGTCTGCGGCTCCGGTGCCTTTTTGACGTACTCGACCAGGTTGCTCTGCCCATTGGCAAAAGCAGTCTTTACAAAGATGGCGGAGTCATCCTTTGCAATCATCATTTGTGCCTGTCCCGCGCCTACCGGGAAATTCATGGCCTCGGCCCGGTCTGCAATCTGCACTATCTCCGCGTGGATCGTGGGAGGAGTCATCATCTGTTGGGCTGCTTGCTGCTGCATCTGATTGTTTCCGCTCTGAAAGCTGTTATAAGGCTGTTGATACTGGGGTTGATAGAATTGCTGATATGACATTGGGAATCCGTTATTATAAGCCATTGCGTGCCTCCTTTCGGTAATAGACAATCGGGATCATATCGCCCGAATCAAAAGAGTCATAGTAATCACCGTCAACGACAGTAACCACATGGTCACCGGTACCAAGGACATACACGCCCATCTTATGGCCCTCGCAAAAATCCTTAATGCTGTAGCAATCAGGGCATGTGTCGGGCAGGTGATGCTTTGTGAATCCATTTCTAATGAGCAAATTCCCCCAAACGTAGTTTTTGACGTATATGTCGGAGTCTCTGATCTGCTGCACGATTGCATAGATACTTGCGGTATCCCAATCAACGCCCAGGGCCTTAGTAAGTGCCCGGATCACGCAATCGTCCGTTTTTTTTTCTGTGGATTTGGCTGATATTTGATGTACATAAAAAAACCCCTTTCTCCTTAAATTGTAGGAAAAAGAGGACATTTTCAGAATGAATAAGAAGTGCAAATCGTGTGGAAGTTTTCGTGCAAAAAAGACCACCACGGATATGCTCCGTGATGGTCCTAATAGAAAGGAGGTCAAAATGAAAGAAAACTGCTAATCAATATGGGAAAACAGTCTGTCCTCTGCTCTGTATATTATATTTTTGAGTTGCCGCACAGAAAGCTCAAATTCTTCTGCAAGGCGTTCATACGTGATTCCGTCAATCAGACGCCTTTTAAGAAGTTTCCGGTCACGTTCTGAATGGATGTATTCATCAATGATTCCTGAAATCTGACTGTTGGTATATTCTTTCACTTTTTCCGTACAACTCCATCACCACCGCAACGGGGACATTTTTTCATGCCTTTACCGATCTTGCGTTTTCTGGTCTTAGTCCTTGTTGTAGTTACTGTTTGTTTCACTTTCGCCATTTACATGTACTCCGTCATTGATTATGGCCGTTCCATCACCAGTATCAACATCTTGTGTCACGGTCTGTGTTGTAGTTACTACATCTTCATACTGACTTTGATAATAAATCCATCCGGCATTTGTACCGACAAGCAGAAGAATCAGCAGGATGCAGAGAATCCACAGCCTCCTGATCGTGCGCTCCATCCGCGCCATCATTCCCTCGTGCGCTGCGTAACTTATCATCGGTGTATTATTGTCCATTTTTGCACCTCGTGTTATAATCGATCTACAGGAAGAAGCCTGCGGCTTGAAACTTCTGCATTCTGCGGAAGCAAGCCGCAATTTTTTATTTGTGAAAAACATATACTAGCAGTGATGCTTCTCTCCAGTCCTATTATACCACATCATCCGTTGATAAGCGCGCCCCACGTCTTCTCGCCGACCTCGCCGTCAGCTTCCAGATGGTTAGCCTTCTGGTATGCCTTCACGGCCGCCTCTGTCGCCGGTCCAAAGTCACCATCCACAGACAGCTTGTATCCTTTGCTGTTAAGGATCTGCTGTAATTTTTTTACGGCATCGCCCTTACTGCCCTTTTTGATAAGCGGCATATCCGCCGCCGTGATCTTGCCCGTGATAAGATCGTACCTCGGTCTGCCGTAGCCGATTATTGACGGAGAGTTGACAGAGTAACTTCCGCGCCTTACCTCGTCACCCTTGTTGCCCTCTGTTGTGTGGACTGTTCCGCTCTCAACTGAGGTAACGATCCCCGTGTGACCGCTCCCTCCGAAGAATATCTGATCGCCTCTTGACGGCGTTTTTGCCCATCTTCCCGCCTTTTTGTACAAGGCTACGGAATTGTAGGTGTAATCGTCAAAATCCCCGCCGAGCACCATTCTCGCGGTTTCTGCGCCCTTTCCAAAGTGTTCGCAGGTCTTGAGGATGACAAAATCTACAAAGGCATCGCACCAAGCCGCGTTTGCGTCCATGTTGCGGGGCTGAATAGCGTGCATGGTATCCCCGAAGATCGTCTTGTTGTTTGCCCCCTCATGGTATCCCAAGTAGGATTCAGCGATAGAGATTGCAACGTCAATCGGATTTTCTTTGGTCAGTACCTTGCCGCCTGCCATTGCCCGCCATTCCTCAGCCGACATATAGGCAAGGTCAAGATCTATGTTCGCGTCATAGCCTGCGATCCTGCCGTGACTGGAATACTGGCGGATTGTATCCCGCTCCCACGCGCCGAAGCCGTTGTTATCCGTCCACGGGCTTGATTGGTAGTCGGTTGTCGAGTTGGACTTGTACTGAGCGCACCACAGGGGATAATTCGCCGCCACGCTTGACCAGTTGTATTTACGGCACACGGATTTGCTCATGTAGATGAGCGGGCGGATTCCTGTCAAGCGGTACACTTCATCCAAGAACTCTTTGCACCATGCCACATCTTTCCCAGTGCCGAAAACGGAATTTTGGTTGCCTTCCCAATCAAGGGCAAGCACACATTCCCCGACACGGTTTCCAAGGCATTTCACAAAATACTGTGCTTCTGCTGTTGCGCTCTTGCCAGTGCCATAGTGGTACGCGCCAAGCAGTTTTCCCGCCGCCTTTGCCACTGAATACTGACGATCCGCGTATGGGTTAAGGTACGTTGTGCCCTGCGTGAATTTGACAATCACGAAGTCGGTTGTCGTCAGTTTCGCGGGGTTGATGCTCGACTGGTAGGACGCTATATCAACGCCGTTCAGTGACGATTTTCCCCCGCCTTTTTCCTCGGTTGCATATCCGTCCTTGTCGAATCTGTAGGTCTTGCCGTCAATGACCGCCGTGCAGGATGTGTAACAGTGACCTTGATTTTTGCCCGATACGGGTTCAAGGTAGCATCGTTTTCCCTTGTAAGTGACCCATCCCGTCACCATCTTGCCGTCTGCGCCGAGGTAATACCATGATCCGTTGTCGTAAAGCCACCCTATTTTCATAGCGCCGTTCTTGTCGAAGAAATACCACTTGCCGCTGATGTACTTCCACCCGTACTGCATGACGCCGTTTTCGTCGAAGTAGAAAGTGTCTATGCCGCCGCTCCAACTGCACTTGTGAAGCCCTCTGACCATGTAGCCGTCCGAATCCATGAAGAACCAGTCTTTGCCATCTTTGGACTGCGGCTTGCTCCAACCGACCTTGATCCATCCCTTTGCGCGCCTGCCATCGGAAAGGATGTAGAACCACCCCTTTGCGTCCTTGTTCCATCCTGTCTGATAACTCTGATAAGGTATATTCGCCGTCACGATCTTACTCCCTTGCTTAAACACGATTTTTCCGTTTGCCGCTTCAATATAGATGGGCTGATCCTGCATCCACACTGGGATGCCCTGCTGTACAACCCGTCTCGCTCCGTACATTGTAAAATCAGTCGTGCCCGCACCGTTCCGCTCAACATTTGTTTCCCACGCCACAACGCACCCTGCCGCCTTTAGTGCCTCTGCATTAGACTGGGAACAGTTGTTACCATGATGGGAAATGTCGTAACCGCTGACCTTTGCACCAAAGGAAGCAATCGCCTCTTTTATGTTGGTCGGACCATCGCCGCCCAAAAGCAACTGTGTTTCGGGAGACCAGAGAACAAGCGATCCGTCATTGACAAATGCCCATCCGTTTTCCTCATCCTCTTGAAACTCTGACGGCTGTTTTCTCCACGCTCTGAACGACACATCGCCGCATTTGATCGTTGCCCCCTTGTCAAGCCACAACACCCTTGTTCCGTAACTCTGCATCTTGCGGACGAACTTGTAGGCGTTGTCCATATCCTCTTTGACCGCCCGCCCATTTGCACTCCCATCACAGCCATGCTTGAGGGTTAGCGGGTCGGTCATATAGAGCAGTTTGATATGGAAACGCCCATCTGCTTCAATTTGCAAAAGTCCGTTGTAATGGTCATAGTGGACATGGGATAGCACTGCCACATCAATATCACTTACTCCCTCACTGGCAAGCCACGACATGAGGTTATTGGTTGGCTCCCCGCCCTCGAATCCATCAAAGAGCATGGTCTGACCGTTGCACATCATGCCGATGCCGTCACCCTTGCGAGTCTCACGTCCTGACAGTGTGATCTTTGGCACATAAGCCTTAAACATTTGCACCACCGTCCTTGCGATACTCGGAGTTGGAGATATGCAGGCAGGCGCCAAGGAGCGCATCAACCGCCATGATCGTTGCAGGGATTTCTGCGCCATACGGGAGTCCCCATATCTTACTGCAAGCAGTATAAAAAACCGCAAGCGCGGGCAGGATCGTAAGTGCAATTTCCTTCAGAACGTCATAAACTTTGTTACTCATTTTAAACATGATTAAAGTCCTCCTTTCATGAGAATATAAGTAACAGCGGCAGTAGCTACCATTGCAATGATTGAGTAGACCAGTTTATCCCAGTTATCAGCAGGCTTTTTCTCAATGTCTGTAAGCCGCTTTCCCTGTTCTTCTTGTTCCTTTTGCATTGCCTGCATCGTTACGACCATCGCCTTGATTGATGCCGCCATATCTGCGATTTGGTCGGTGATTGTTTCCAGTTTGTCTATCCTGTGATTTTGGCGGTTGTTCTCGTCATCAATCCGCTTTTGTCTCTCTTCATACTCGAAGCGGGTGACGTAATCTTTATCGTCCATAGGCGGTAGTCCTCATGTGAGAGAGCGCCGAAGCGCCCTCTGGTTAATAGTGCTTTAAAAATCAGTAACGGCAACAAATGAGTTGTCCGAAACTTCCAAACCGTATAGGTTTCAATTTTCTTTCACCTCTGCTTATTCTTCCGTCACCTCTTCGGGTTCGGGAGCGGTCACGGTATAGCGTCCGTTGCTTACCACTCCCTTAATGATTTTGGAAGTATTCATGCGTTACCCCCTATCTGTACATATAAGCGCAGTACGTGCTTGAAGTTACGTCTGTACTGCCGTTACGTGCCTCGTAAAGTCGCATGAAATTAGTGCCACCTGTAGTACGTGCTTCAATGCACACATAGCCATTTTGATTCGCTCCATAATAATTAACGTGCTGAGCGAAGTTTGTCGGTGACCCAAATGCATACGGTTCGATGGGAATGTGAAAGTCAACCATGACCTTTTCACCCGATGTCCATTTGATGTAGACGATGACATAAACCTCTTTAGCCGAAGCAGGAACAGTGACAAATGTCTGGCCCCATGCATCACCACCAAAAGTCTTCCACTTCAGAGCATTACTTATGGAGTCGCTGATAAGGTCGGGTATGTTCACCGTGCCAACAAGTGCATCCACTGATGTAATGCTGATGCCGTCAATGTTGACCTGATAAATCGGGAAATCAACAGGACTGTCTCCGTCTGCGATTAGTCCAGTGTTATATGAGGGGGATACGGGATCACTTGCGGCTGATGTTCCCTTTATCACCACCAATTCCATGCTTTCAGCGCCAGTGTTTGCGTTCTTCGAGTATCGGGCAACAATAAGGTCAATGCGCTTCATTCTCTGTTCGCCGTTATCGATAACAAGCGAATCATTTGTGCCCCTCGGTATCTCCGCCGTACATCCCTCACACACGATCATTCCGTCTGAGATTTCAACAAGGTTTGCGGATACGACCGTTGCTTCAAGTTCAGAATTCACGCCGCCAATAATGCGAGCATCGCTCCCGAATATAGCAATATTTGTATTACGTTCCTGTTGTGAAGTAACGTGGGGTTCTCCCACGTATCCTGCAATAATTTCCATTTATTTCTGTGCCTCCACTTTGCTGATACGCTTCATCGATAAAAGCGATGGACTTTGTTCAACTGTGACCTGCTCGGACAGTTTGTATTCCGTGGTTTCCTTGCCGTCGCGGAATTTGTGAACCTTTGTTGTGATAGGGGCTTTCACGGTGTAGCCCGTGGTGTAATCTCTCGATCCTACAATGTCACCGATTGCCACATCTTTTACAGTGTCAAGATCAATTGAGAATTTACTTCGGTTTATATCACGTTGCAGGTTCTCAATTCCCGACTTCATCAACTCGTCATAAGCCGCGCCTTTGTAGTCGTAGATCGCGCAGATTTCATCCTCACCAAATAACGTCTGTGTAGTGGATATTCGCCCTTGACGGTCAACGTAAAGGTGTATAACAAGCCTGTTCTTTAACTCTCCCGCCCCAAGACAAATCAAGTGGTTTACGCCCATGTAATCCAGTGTCATTTTGTAATGAGCGTTCATGTCGGATGAATACTCAATTTCACTGGAATAGTCCAAGATGGGAACGGCATCAACTACCACTTTCGCAAGGTCTTGGTCATAGGTGAGCCGCATCCTATAGCCTACTGATGCAAGCATTTCTTTCAGCCCGTCATACAGTGTGCAGTATCTTTTATGCTGATACGTTACGGTGACTTCCGTGGTAGCGTTTGAGCCTACCATCAAGTTCGGGAACGCCGCCGAAACACGCGCCCCGATGATGGCATTTAACTCTCCCGAATCAACCGCATAATCCTGTCCGCTTGGCGGGGATATGATCTTGTAGTGCATAAGCCCGCGCCACGTGAAGCCGCCCGCCGCCACTGTTCCGTATTTGCTAACCACTTCGGTCTTTTTGTATAGCCCGCCGAACTCTGTCTGAGGAATGAAGAGCCTACCACCGTCAGGGATTGACTTCCATTCATCCTTTAGGAACGTGACCAAAAACGTGCTTTTCTTGTCGTCGCCCGTTTCAAAATCATATTCCGCATACAGTGCGCTCCGCAGTTCTTCCCCGTTTACCTTGGCTACGATGATCTCATTCATGCCAGTGCTCCTTTCGGTTCAGAACGCTCACGGAACACGGTCAAGTCAACGCCATAGGAAGAATCCCACGCTATATCCAAATTGCCCGCAGGGATTTTTTGGAAAATGCTCTCGGTCTTGTTTCTAAAATTGAAAAGGTCTGTCCGTGTTCCGTTCGTGTTGTACATCATGATTGATTTCTGCTTGGAATCCACTATGACGTGAGCCCCCTGCGGGATCGTTGCATATAAGGTGTACGGATAGCCGTTAATCACTATTCGTGGATTAACCGCAAGACCGTATATAACCATCTGAAATTCCGAATCGAACGGGAAGTCTGACTTGACAATCTTTCTTCCCATCACAGGAGCGGTGAAATCATAGGCGAAGTCATAAGGAAAATCGAGAAACCCACTAGACGGAACAGACGAAGCATCGAGAACGATTTTCTGCTCCTGCATCCAATACGGATACGGCGCGTAAATCTGTATTGTGTCCATTGTGACGCCTTTGTTGTGACGTGCGTCCACGCCTATCACGTAACAGTCAAGGTACTGACCCTCAACGATAAGCCTGCCCGTTTTCTTTCGGCGCATATCGCCCTCAAAATCATCGTGCAAATCGTTGACAAGTTCGGTCTGTTCCTCAACACTCCCATAAAACAGTAATTCGGACTTGTACTGCGCAGGTCCACGGGTGAACCCCGAAACCCTCACACCCTGTTCCAGTTCTGTTGTGCGTGGTTTCCATGACCAGGACCGGAACGGCAGGCGCTTATGCAAAACGCCGTTTTTGCTATGCAGTTGGTAGGTATTCCCTGCGGAGGAAATGTAAGTTACTGGAATCATGCCATTTGTACCCCGCTTTCTCTAAGAACTCTGCCGAACTCTCGTCCGTCAATCTGCATTGTGAAGCCACCCTCACGCATTACCATCATGAATGCGGTGTAGAACGCTTCGGTGAGGGCTTCGTTGTTCGTGCGCAGATACTCAGCCATAACGCCGCCAAAATCCTGCGAAAATGCCCCCATAGAGCCATTTTCAGCCGTTACGCTAATAAATGGTGCATCAAGGTCGTCAAAGGGCTTAAAAACACTTTTTGACAGTCTTTCCGCTGATTTGATTGCATCCACCGCTCCGTCGTCTATACCGATTGACAGACCTGCAGTAATCATCCTGCCGACTTGATCCCTAAATACCTTAGACGGGGATTTAATGCCAAGAAAGTCTTTTGCCGCGTTCAGAGCGTCCTCCGCCACCTGCCGCGCCTTTTCTTTCAGCCATCCGATACCCGCGTTTAAGCCGTTTACTATACCGTCAATGATGTTTGAGCCAAGGGACAGCCAATCCACATCATTGAACCAATCCCACGCCTTGTTTGCTATGTCCAGTAAGGTCTGCGGGACGTGCGTGGCAACTCCTAATATTGCCGTCTTGATAAAGTCAATAATCTGCGTTCCTGCATTAGCCCAGTCAACGCCCTTAAACCATTCAATCGCTTTGTTTCCGATGTCCTTGAGCGCCTGCGGGAGATTAGTCGCTAACTGGTCGATGCCATTCTTGATGAACTCGATAACATTCTTACCGAGGTTAATCCAGTTGAGTGCCGTCCACACCGCTAAGATCGCTTCAAATATTTTCGGGATATTGGCAATCAGTGTAGGGATCGCAGATATGATTCCCTGTATGATTATCCATATCAACTTCACGCCGCCCTCAAGCAGTTTCGGGGCATTATCATTAATCGCTCCCGCAAAGTTAATGATAATCTGCGGTACTTGCTCAATCAGCGTGGGAAGCGAATCCATGATGCCCTGCGCAAGGTTGAGGATAAATTCAATGCCTACATCAACCAGGTTTCCGGCGCCTTCTCGGAACGTTTCAGAAAAACTTTCAATCATCGGGAGAATGTTACCGATGATTGTAGGGATTCCTTCGACAAGCCCTTCGCTCAATTGCCCAATGAGCGACACTCCCGCTTCAATCATGCCAGGGAACGCATCGGTCACCGTCTCCAATATAACCTCAAAAACGGTCCCGACGCCTTCTACAACTTTCGGGATGCCTTCTATGGCTCCCGATGCAAGATTCATTACCAGGTCAGCACCTTTCTGCACGATCTTTGGCAGGTTCTTTTCAATCGCACCCACAATCGCTGTCAGAATAGATCCAACTGTATTTACCGCTTTTGGCACTGACTTATCAATCGTCACAAACAATTGGTCAAATCCGTCTTCGAGCTGCTTGATGCCTTTGTCTGAGTCGCCGGCGAATATATTAGTGATGCCGTCCATCATAGTTGTCAGTGACGGCATAAACTCCGCCAGGATTCCGCGCTTGACGCCGGAAATAGCAGTTGTCATATCCTGCAGACTGTCCTGGTACGTTGCGGCTGCTTTAACAGCCTCATCGCTCATGACGCCTCCCAGCTCTCTTACGCGGTCACGCATTGCCTGCGTATCTTCCGCAGAGGTGTTGAGAAGAGCGCCAAGCTCTGTGGCGCCCCTGCCCAGAGTCTTTCCTGCAAGGTACGTCCTCTGCGTCTCGTCCTCGACGTTCTGCAGCGCAGAGATCGTCCGCTCGAAAAGCTGTTCCTGCGACATGCTTTGCAATTCTTCCTGGCTGATGCCAAGTTTCTCAAACGCATCGCTCCCTGTCTCAGCGGCATTGGCAAGAGTCTTCATGGATGCCTTCATGGTTTCCATAGACGTCCCAGAATGTTGCATAACCGCATCCCATTCTTGATATGCTTCCGCGCTCATGCCCATTTTTTGAGACATCTTGTCTATGTTGTCACCATACGCGGCAACTTCTCCCGTACCCTTTATGAGTGCGGTAGCTGCTCCAACGACCGCAGTGCCGATTGACGCAAGCGCCGCCACGCCTATTTTCCCCGCGTTTACAAGCGATTCGCCAAAATTGCCCGCTTCTTCTTTTGCTCTATCTGTGTTTTGGTCAAACTCGGTTGTATCAAGTGTGAGTTTGGCCACAAGCTTAAATAACTCACTCATGCTCTATATCCTTTGCAAATGTGAGCCCGGCCTTTCTCATCGTGTCCTTCACGATCTGTCCGGCAGTCCTCGTATCTTCTTTCTTGAAATAATCTGCATATCGCTGAGTGATCTTGGCGCCGCCGAAAGCTCGCTGAATGTTGTTGTTCATCACCATCAGCACATCCGTTATATAGACCTGAAATCTTCTTTGCTCCTGCTTCTTACGCAAAAGGGATATGCAGTAATCGACTACATACCCCTTTCCCATCAGGTCTACCATCTCTGGATTGATCCCGGTTATTTCCCACTCTTCTGCGCCAAATTCACCAACGAAATAAAAAAACGGATCACGCCCTCGCTCTCCATGAGCTGTGACAGCGCATCGAGGTATTCATCCATGGGATGGTCCTCAGCTTCTTCAGCCGGGATGAAACATGCAAGCGCAAGCACTCCAATTGTTTCCTCCGGATGCTTATCCAGTGCAGAATCGAGCATGTCGCTCAGATTCTTCATGGATTGTTCCCTGAGCAGTGCCTTCTTTTCTTCAGCCGTTGCCCCTTCTGGAATCTGCGGAAGTCTCTTCCGGATCTGCGGGAGTTCTGTAACATCCATCCACTTCTGTACATAGTGCCGGATCTTGTTGGTCTGCCTCAGGAATTCGCTCGGTTTGCAATTCGCCAGATTTTTCGTCATATTGGTATCTCCTTATTATTCTGTACCCTTTTTGATATAGACCTCAAAAGGCGGGGTCTGATCTTCGTCTGTGATGTCATAGTGACCGTGATATTCGAACGTGGACTGTCCTTTTGCATTCTTGCCGGTCTGCAGCTGGAATCCTGTCCTGTTGAGCGAATTCATGATGTGGATCGCTACGAATCCTGCAGTCGTTCCTGTGTTTACATCGGAATAGTCAACGATGAACCACAGATCCTTGAAGTCCGCTTCTTCCAGCACAGCCCTGGGAGAGATCTTCGTAACTCCCGCCGCGCTTGCTGTCCCCACATCCGCTCCGCCGATCAGCTCCGCGATCGTTGCCGCGTCCAGTGTCAGCTGTGTTCCACTGATGACCGGGTCATATGCAGTGATACGGAGCATCTGCTTTGTATTTGCCGGGACGTTGTCCACATCTTCACCAAAATCCGTATACGTGGGATTCTCAGCGAATGTCAGGCCGCCCGTTGTAGCCGCGATGATGTCAGTCACCACACCTGTATCCGGGACAAACGTCCTGCAGATGATGCCTGCGTTAAGCGTTAATTTTTCAAACGCATCTGAGGCAACCTTTGTATATTTCATGCCCATTTTTTATTTCTCCTCTTAAACTGATAAGAATTCCACTTCCACATTGAGCAGTATCCGCTTGATTGTGGGATCGTCAGGGTCTGCGCCGATCGGCATCGCGAACGACATCGAATCGGGGATTTTTATCCAGATCTGCCCGCCGTCCACATTGATCTTGACGCCGCCCTGTCCGATATAGTCCTTGATCTCAGAAGCCTTTTGCTTGATGCCGGCCCAGTTGACCGAATACGGATCTGAATCCTTGTCCCACAAATGCGCTACCAGGAACGCGACTCTTCCAAAGTCTCCATCCCCTGATTCGTAAGTGATATGTGGGAATGCCGGCATATATCCTTCTGGGAATGCGGTCTGCTCATCATATGCGGGCCACTCGAAGGACCCCCAGAAAGACTGCAGTGCCTGCCAGTTATCCATCTGATCCTCCCTTCACAGGGGCTTTCCACACCTTCGCCTTGACCGCTCGCGAATTAAGGTCCGCGCTCTTTGGTGTCATGTAGTCGTTCCCGTTCGTAGTGATCATAAATGTCATTCCGTCCTTATCGCGCCTGATGACATCACCAGACTGCAGGACAACGGACTTGCGCGTTGTTACCGTGCATGTGTCCGTTGCGCCCTGCACATTCGCGATTCTTCCCTGTGTTGACATGTCGAAAGCAAATGCCGCTTTGATCTCAGCTCCGGCCACATATGTTGTCACCACTCCGCCGTAGCCGTCCGGCTGAGTAGTTTTGTCCATGATGTGGCAGTCTTCCATTGCCTGATCCAGCAGTGATCCTAATACGGGCATATCTTCCTCCATCTCTTCAACTGACTTGCAAATTCATCCTTCCATGTGTACGTTCCACCGTCTTTAGCCGTGGCCTTCGTGTACGAATACCCGGCGAATGATTCGGACGTATACGGCCCCGCGCCACCATACTGCTCATTCCATTTGTCGATCTCTTCGCTCAGTTCAATGATCTCCTGTGGAATGGCAAGCAGCCACACAGCGCCGGTCCATTCTTCATCAAACAGATTATTTGTCGGATAAAGATAAACGCCGTCATTGAACACCGATCCACATATGCGGAAATACTGCCCTGTCTTAATTGGAATCCCATCAAAATTCGGCGAACCGTCCACGATCCGGAACGTGCCGAAGTGCCTCGACATATCGAAGTAATTCCTTATTTCGTGTAAAAGTTCGCCGATCATGTTTTACTCCTTACTGTGCCGCGTAGGTATACTTGATCGTGACCGTTCCGGAAGGAGTAGATGCAAGTCTTACACCGTCTTTCTCGATCGTGTAGTCAGTGATCGCGGTGCTGCCGTCCTTAAGCTCCTGAACACTGATAAGCGGAGAATGAGCAGTCTTAAACAGCTTCGCGTCACCTACTGTGGCGGTGATCGTCTCTGCGGAGGTGACCTTTGTCGCTGTTCCTACGTATACGACTGCGATGCCGTCGAGGAACTCTGCCCACAGCTCCATGCCCATAAGAGCGAAGGACTCGCCCACTGCAGTGCTGTAGTTGCCGGCGGCATGGAATCCGATCAGGTTGGTCTCACCGTCTGTGACATAATTCAGGCCGAGCTGCGCAAATTCGGAATCGCCGGGATCGATGTAATAAAGGTCGATATTCTCGATAGGCGTTGCGATCACCGTTCCTTCTGCGATCTGCGGATCAGAGAGCAGGAACAGTGTTTTATATCCGAGGAAATCCTCAACATAATTGATGCCGAATGCGGTCTGAATCGTGACGCTTGCCCCGCCGATGTACTTGTAAGCATCGAGGATATTGGCAAAACCAACGACCTCTGTCACATCCCTGTGCATTTTCTGGAACTTGTCCAGAACTCTGCCCTTGGCCATGGCCAGTGCCATCTGCCAAGTGGTTTCTGCGCTGAGAAGCGATCCGGTGTTGAGGAATGTATAGAATCTGCCCATGACATCTACCTGCAGCTCATGCAGGAATGCCGCGTCAGATTTCTGTACAGCGATCTGTGCGCCATATTTAACAACGTCCTCGATCGGGACAGCCTTGGCATATTTCTCAATATTCAGGTCTCCCTCAGCGACCTTGGTGATGGTGGCCTTGGAGTAAGGGATCACTTCGCCGGGTCCTACATTGCCGTCTTCAAGATCCACAGAAGCGGTATAAGACACCAGCTTCGTGCCGGGAGTCTTCTTGATCGGGCGCATGATGCCCAGGATCGTTCTCAGAGCGTCCCAGTTCTTGGCGAACTGTGTGACAAAATCCATTTCTCTGGGAGTGACGTTTGTATATACATTGGGGAGAGAATCTCTCGGATTGGTTAATGTTTCAACATTCGTTGCCGCCATTTCTTATCCTTTCTGTGCGGCCAGATATGCACCCCACTCTTTCTGTCTCTCTGTCGGGTCCTTGATCTTCATGATCTCTTCCCGGCTCTTTGGAGCGACTTTACCGCTCGGCGGGGTTGCCGTCTGCGCACCCTGTGTGTGTGTTGTTACAATGAAGTCAGACCACTCTTCTTTCGCGGTCTTTCTCAGATCAGCAGCATCCTTCAGCTTTCCGTCTGCGTCCAGCTCCATCCCGTCAAGATCAGTGACTTTGAGGATCGCAGCAATGCGCTTGTCATTCACTCCGATCTCCTTCAGGAGCGACTTATATGCATCGGTCTTCTGTGCCCTGGTCTCTTTGGCCTGCACAGATTTTTTGTAGTCTGAAAGTTCCTGCTTGATGCCTTCGTACTTAGTCTTCCACTTCTCAGCGGTCGCTACACTGTCCTCTGCGGTCTGCTTGCCCTCTTTGAGGTCTTCGATCTCGGAAAGCTTGGCCTTATACCTTTCCTTCTCGACATACTCATTACCGACGGCCTGTTTGATAGCAGTGATCAGGTTCGTGATAGCCTTTGCCGGGATCACTCCGGCATCGTCCGTGTGCTTCTGTACGATTTCATCAAAATTTGCCATGTTGCATATCTCCTTTTCGCAGTTTTACGCGAGTGCTACGCTGAGACAAAAAAAGAGGTCACTAAGCATTCCTGCTCAATGACCTCTAGCCTCTTGGGTTCTAGGTTCTATAGGCACCTGCGTTTCCCGCTTGCACTGCTTACATTTGATGTAAAGCTTTCCATCGCGCCAGAACGCAAGTACCTTCCCACACTGGCATCTGTGCGGGATATCTGTAGGTAGCTTTGCCATATCCACCTCCGAATTTATGGTATTTTAGCTGAGACTTACAACTTTTGCAATTCCTTCACTACGATTTCCCGCAACTCAGACTTATTTTCGTCAATTGCATTCTTCAAAAACCTGTTCGCTTTCATCCGGCTCGTTCCTTCGTGGACATAAACGGCATATTCCACATTGGTCCCGATCATTACATACGGCTTATCCGGTCCCTCATCCGGAGCGGTCCCGCTGTAACTTCCCGTCCGCACATTCCCGTCTTTGTCAGGGCTATCCGCACTGTACGTTGATGGTATTGCAGACTTTCCAACCACCGCGTATGCGATCGAGTTTTTCAAAAGGCCCGTATCTACTCTCTGAGGCTCTTTCTGGATCTCCACCGTTGCAAGGGATACCGCCTGCACTCCTGCCGCGTCAAGGCCTTCAAGGATGCTATCATGCACGGCATTCTTTATCTTCTCAGTATTGTCTTCCTCGATCTTGACCGTAAAGCTCATCCTTTCTTGTACTCCCTGATGTACTGCGCCCTGATCGCGTCCCCGGTCTTCTTCTGGCTCAGAATAGGTTTGCTCACCGGCTTTGCATTCTGCCACTCTTCAAAAGACATTCCCTCCATGCGCTCAGACTTCTTTAGCGTATCATGCTCGAATCCCTTGATCCATGCTATAAGAGCGCATCTGCAGTTCCAGATCATCTGCTGGGGGATGTCTGACTCTCCGTATTTCGTCTGCGCCGGATAAAGGATCTTTACCACCCTGTCACCCACATTGACCTCGAATGGCTCATCCAACTCCCGCCTTTGTCCATGCATCATCCTGTGCTCATGCCTTGTCCGCATATCCAGCGTAGCCGCCCATTCTATAGTCAGGTCATACCCGCTTCTGTCTACCCTTCTATAGGCTCCATATCTGCCCGCGTTTTGGGCGTTTGTGGCCATTGTTCGGCAGTTCCTTACAGATGCTTTAAGATCTCCATTCGCGAGTTCCTCGGCCATTTTAGACGCCATTTTGGGGATAGATTTGCCAGTCATGATCTCCTGTATCATCAATGACTGTATCTTCTGCCGTTCCCATCTCTTGGCTTTGCCGGCATTGATCTCCCCCATTACCTTTTTGCCCGGCCCCGGCATCAGGTCAGGGTCATCGATTAGGATTCTGCCCACGCTCTCCCTGTTGTAGATGCTCAGTGCAGTATCGATGCCAGCTCCCATCTCAAGATCATAGAGCGCCCAGTTATGGTTAAGTGCCATAATATCCGGCATTCCAGCCGCGATGATCTCCTGCGCCGCCTCGTTGGAGTCAAACATCCTTACCGCAAGCCTTTCCTTCAGCGCGTTCCACCTGGCATCTCCCATCAGCTGCTGCTTTCGCCATGCAAGATATTCTTCCTGTGTGTGCTTGCCGGTCTTCACCCACTCCTGCCACTTCTGGTCCTTAAGCTCAAAAGCTTTCATGTAGCGGTAAAGCTCGTCGGATACATCATGCGCGGCCTGCATGTATTCATCATGCAGCCTTTCCTCGATCTCTTTTATTCGCTCGTCTGTGAGTTCGTGCCCTCTGTCCATTCTTCATCCCTCGGAGGCAGATTGATCTTCTGCATGTCTTCAGCATCCATTTCCCTGATCATGTCATCAGCCAAATCACCATCTCCGAATGTGGTAAGCACCTTCCTTGTGACATAATCATCACTGAGATGTTCGGCAGCCATCATGATCGTCTGTACAGTTTCCTGGACATTGATATTCATGGACCGCGTAAACGAGAATTTAACATCCTTGCCGGCGATCTTCAAAAGGCCATCAACGAATTTGTAAACACAATGCTCAAACTCATCTACCTTGTTGCTCATGGGTTCATATGCCGCGCGGATCTGCGTTGCCGTGGTCGCTCCGGATGCGATATTCTCTATATCCAGTGCCATGAAATCCTTATACAGGTCCTTCTCAATCCTGTTCAGGATCGCTTCCCTTGCTTCATACGGGATATCAATGGTATGAGGCTCTGCCACCGCACCGTCTTCATCCATCGTGGCCGCCTTTACTACCCTCAGCCTTTCTATGAACTTTCTCAGGTCCACATCATCCATCCCGCCGGCATTCTGGATCACCCAATATATCTGGGCCGCTTCATCAATGTCAGAAGCCGCTCCAGACTTAATGAGGTCATATGCATCAATTCCTTCCCTGATCCCAACGATCTCAGACTGATGGTGGCCATTCGCCCACAGTGGAACGATCGGGAACGAAGGATAATTCTCCCCATCATAGACCTCCATACCGTCAGCCTCTGATTCCCTTATAATCAGCTTGTACTTCCTTTTCGGCTGCAGTATCTCGCCCTTTGTCTTCCGGCGCCAGATCATCTCAGTATATCCGTCTTCCTCATACAGAGTGGCCCGCAAAGGTTTCGTCTGATCTATCTGCCAGAATCTTACTCCGGCGCGAAGGCTCCCGTTCTCTTCGTCATAAAGCGGGGCAAACTCCAGCACAGAGAACACTTCCACATGATCGAGGTTCATGAACCCAAACGATACCGCTCCGCACAGAGCTTTCTTCCCGGCATCCTGCAGCACATAGTCGAAATCATCGCCCAGCGGGTTCTCTTCGCCATCCCAGCTTACTCCGTTACCCAGAAGATACTGGTTCTCCTGGGTAACAAACCTATTGAAGAACCGCGACGGAATCCGATAGCACGCGCCGAACAGATCAGGCACTGCTTCTCCGCTCATTGTGTACAGGATCTTCTGGAATTGGGTGATGGTCCTGTTCTTCTGACGGTCGTACTCATCCGCGATCTGCGCCGTCTGGTACAGTTCCGATGCCTGATGCTGACGGATCACTTTCTTCACAAAGTCCAGCACATCACTTTCCCGTCTTGTATCGCCCTCGCCTATAGCAGAGAGCAAATCCTGATATGTAATCATATCTCCCTCCATAGCCTCCCGGGCTCTACATTCTTGAGAATATCGATTGATATTCTGTCTTTGGTTTCGTTACCTTCATGGTCTTAACAAAGTATCTCATCGCATCCATGGCGTGGTCATTCACCTTTACCGGTCTGTCCTCCGCGGCCTTCTCATCCCAGATATACCCTTCTGCTTCTTTCTTCCATTTCGTGCATCCGGCAGATATCTTAATGAGTCCGTTCTTCATTGCCGTGGCAGTTTCTCTTAAGCCGTCTTCCACATCATTGTCAGCCTTCAGCACCTTATATCGCCTCAGGATGCTTTTATCGCCGTTTTTTACCTCATGCGTGTGTTTCTTTATCAGAGTAATAAAAGACGCGGCAGAAGGGTC
>Ga0310695_10005424_pt1 | contig 22258 bp, 21 predicted proteins | sample RumenRJG_04DNA_FD_203882 | JGI IMG/M metagenome (GOLD analysis project Ga0310695, IMG submission 203882) | Bovine rumen microbial communities from Lethbridge, Alberta, Canada - RJG_04 (v2) (version 2) | ecosystem: Host-associated > Mammals > Digestive system > Stomach > Rumen | place: Canada...
AATGGGAAAATCCGTATTATGGCTTCCCGCAGATGATTCGGTTTGCTTTTAACCTAAATGAATCCGCAAAGGCAAAACTAGCTGATTTAAAAAATAATGGCTATTCCTATGATTTGGATGAACTGTTTAGTCCTGAATCAACATCAAAAGCAGACGAAAAACACAATCAGTTCAAATATAAAGATGAAGTTTTAGACTTGCTCCGCGCGATTGACGGAAGCAAAAATGACGAAAATATTTTCAGCTTTTTGAATTATGATAAAATTGAGCAAGGGTCAATGTGCCGCCATATCGTCATGGTTCTTCCATATTGTGCTTCCTGTGATGCAATGGAAAATCTTTTAAAAACAGAACGATTCAATAATCTGAATGATTACGAAATCATAAATATTGCGGGGTTTGATTCAGAAAGAATAATGAGCAAACCTGATTATGCAGCTCGCGTCAAAGAAAAAATCGAAAAGTTTGAATCAGAAGGGAAAAAGACCATTTCTTTGACAGTAGGAAAAATGCTTACAGGCTCTACCGTCAAAGAGTGGGACACAATGATTTTCTTGAGGAATACATCTAGCCCACAGGACTATGACCAGGCAATCTTCCGTCTGCAAAGTCAGTATGTAAAGACAATAAAGAGCGAGGACTGCAAAATCATCAAGCATGACATGAAACCTCAGACAATTCTTGTTGATTTTGATCCTGTCAGAATGTACACATTGCAGCACAAAAAGTCTCTTATAGCAAACATAAATAAATCTGAACGAGGAAATGAAGTTCTGGATGCAAAATTAAAAAGAGAACTTGAAATTGCGCCAATCATTTTTATGAATCATTCAAAGCTTGGCATGGTAGAAGCTCAGGATATTGTTGATACAATCCGCAATTACAATGCCAACAAGAGCATGATGGACGAAACTTTCGATATAGAAATTGACCAGCGTATTTTTGAAGATGAATCAATCCGCTCAATAATCGAAAAACAGCCGGAAGTTACGGCAAAAGGCATTAAGTTTGATGTGTCAGCTTACGGCTCAGAAGACGACGGCGATGATATTGATACGCCAGAGTCTCAAACGGCTGGAGATTCAGAGCCTCAAAATACAGAGAAAAAAGATAATGTGCAGACTGAGGAAGGTGATGCAAAAGCATTGGCAAGCAAGCTGCAAGGCTATTATTTTAAGCTCTTGCTTTTTGCCTTTATTTCTGAAAAAGATGAAAAGAGCGTTTCAGATATAATTCTCAATATCGAAAATGATACAGACGGAAAACGCATTGGAAAGAACCTTCAGATTAATGTAAAAGAATTAAAACTTGTCCGTGACAAAATCAATCCGCAGATTCTTTCTTATCTTGAAGATAAAATCCAAAACATCAATCAGCTTGGAAAAGAAATAAGCCCGGATAAGATTGGAATAGCATTAAAGAAAATGTCACGCCTTTCTGTTTCGGAAGTAGTAACGCCGGATAATGTCGCAATGGAACTGGTGAACAATCTGCCGGATGACATTTGTGCAAGTGACAAATTCCTTGACATTGCCTCAAAGACCGGGGAATTTGCAAATGCGCTTTTACAGAAGTATGGCAGCAGAATAAAGAACAATGTGTACAGCATTCCGACATCGGGCGTAACTTATGAATGTACAAGGAAGATTTACAAACTTTTAGGTCTTCCTGTAGAACATATTTATTCTGATTTTACTTCGTATGATTTGATAGACACAACAAAAAATGAAGAAATCCTCAAGGAGCTTAAAGATATGAATTTTGATACAATAATTGGCAATCCACCGTATCAGGTGATGGATGGTGGTGCACAAGCTAGTGCAAGACCAATTTATAATGATTTTGTAGATTTTTCAGAAAAAGTTGACCCGCATCTTGTATCAATCATAATGCCCTCACGATGGTATGCTGGTGGAAAAAATCTTGATGAATTCAGAAACAAAATGCTGAATGATATTCATTTGCAAGAACTTCATGATTTTTTACACCCAGAACTTCTTTTTCCTGATACAAATAATCGAGGTGGAATTTGCTATTTCTTTAGAAATAAAAATTATGACAATAGGAAAAAACTTACAAGGGTTATCACGCACAACGATAAAGGAATTGAAAGCGATATAATGCGCCCTATGAAAATAGAGGGAACAGAGATTTTTATACGAAGTGCAGTTGCGATTGAAATAATAAAAAAAATATTTTCTGAGAATAAGTCAAAATCTTTCTCTGAGTATGTGTCATCTCGTAAACCTTTTGGTTTGGACACAACTTTTGCAAAAAGTTCCCATTTCAAAGATTCAAGTGACGGACTTAAAAAACCAGTATTTTGTTATGGAAAGAATTGGAGTGTTGGATATATCGAAAATGAGCAAGTTCCAGCGCATAAAGAATGGATAAACAATTGGAAGGTGTTCACTTCACGGGCAAATAACATTGGAACAGAGTTGAATGATGATAATTTAAATGCCGTTGTAGGAAAGCCAAATTCTGTTTGTACTGAATCATATCTACTTTTAGGTATTAATTTGAATCTTGATGAAACAGCTGCTAATAATATTTGCAGATATTTCAAGACAAAATTTGCAAGGTTTATGCACAGCCTTGCAAAAGCAAGCCAAGACGCAACCGCTAAAACATATCGCTTTGTTCCGCTCCAAGACTTCACCGCAACCAGCGACATCGACTGGAACAAGTCTGTTTCAGAAATAGATAAGCAGCTGTACAAAAAATACAATCTTTCACCAGAAGAAATCGAGTTTATTGAAAGTAAAGTCCGGGAGATGTAGGAAAAATGAATATAATGATTTTGAATTTATAAGTTTTGAAATTTCTGTAAATATACAAAAATACTTGATAACTTTTTAAACTTGTATATATATTAAGCTTAAGGGGATTTGACTTATGAGACAAGAAGAATTAATTATTACATTTTATAAAATTCATAAATGTGGATATTACATAGGCAATGATAGAAAATTTGGTAGCATAGAAGATACTCTATTTCAATTACAAGAGTGGGCTAAAAAAGCAAGCCTCTTTACTGATACAGCTATACTTCCGAAAACTGATGAAATAGGAGCTTCTTTTGATTTGCGAAATACCTATTTTTATGAAGTTGCTAAAGCAAATTCTGATAATTTTCTTTTGACTTTTTGGAATGAATTACCTGACGTTGAAGGTGAAGTCGCCACTTTGAGTAAAGCAAAAAAAATCGGTGATAGTACGAAATGTGAAATAAAAACTCTTGCAGATGATGTTATTCCTGGAACAGCAAGTTATTTTTGGTTTCTACCTAAGATTGGTTATTATGCAACAGTGTGCAAAAAAGGTCGAACAAGCAATAATTCCGAAATGATAGCATATATTCGAGAGTTTCTTGAAACATATACTTCATACTGTATAAAAAGAATGAATGAAAATGGAGAAATAGAGATTTTGGGATATAAAGAAAATGAAAATAAGCCACATGAAAAAAATATATCGCCATATTTCCATGCCTCAAGAGCAGAAGATAAAGAAGAAATTAATTTTATTAATGAAAATCGCACAAAAATCAGAAAACTTGTGCGTAAAGAATCAATTGAATATTCATCTAATATAAGATTGAATGTTATGAAAAATTTACTTATTCATATGGGTGTAAAAAAACCTGTTACAAAGACAGAAAAAATAAAAATAAAATATGAAATTGACTATAGTCCTTCTGAAGAAGAACTTTTCCAATTAATAAATAATTGGGAAACGGAAAAAACTGATAAATATGATGATACGGGCTTCCAATTTCAGGGTGATGAACCTGGAAAAACACATTGGTTAAGTGGTAGCATTTCTAGAATAAAGAAAGACTTTTCTATTGATTATTATGATGATGAAGTCATAAATCCGAAAATACTTTTGGAAGTATTGAATAATAATCAATCAGATCTAATAAAAGTGTTAAAGCTAAAATGAAAAAAACTTTTACTAATTTTCTTTTTGTTCTTATTCTCTCGCTCGTTATAGGATTTGTAGCATGCTTTTATGGTAAAAATATTCCTATATCAACAACTTTAGCAATATTAGAGGTTTTGACAAATATTTCATCTATATTGCTTGGAGTAATGGGGATATGGCTTTCATTAATTTGGGGAAAGAAGTCAAAAGAACAAGCAGAAGGAATTTTATATATAAAAAAAACACTTGTTAGCTCTTTTTTAACTATTACTGTATTCCTTTCTTGTAAACAGATATATCCAGTCCTTATTCAAATTGATTTTTTTTCCAAAGTAAGATTAATATGCAGGGGCATATTATTTTTTATATCAATAGAATTAACTTTTTTTACAATAATTTCTGTTTTATTCGTGATATTGTCTTTTGATTTTTTTTCATTTGATAAAGATGTTAGCGATAGAAAATCACAAGAGTTAAAAGAAAAAACTAATAGACTCTTTTCGCTAACACAAAATATGGAACAAGAAGAATAAAAATCTAGAAAGCTTGAACTGCCCTGTATGGCAGAAAATGCCCAATGAAAAAGGAGAAGAAAACTAAATGTCCGAATCCTAGTTAATCGAATACAAAGAATCTTGGCGTGATGAATATCTCAAATGGATTTGCGCGAGTTTTGCTTGTCAAAACTCGTTTAGCAAGACGCAAAGCGGATTGCGACGTTTTGCAAATGCTCAGGGCGGAGTGCTATATATTGGTAAGCGTGACGACGGTTCTGTTTGCGGCCTTGCTGATTCAAAGAAACTTATGGAAGATATTCCGAATACACATTCGTAGCAGGTGCGTGCGAATGTGGCGATGCGCTTGGTTTGATTGTTGATGTGGATTTGATTACTGAGAACGGACTTGATGTTATTAAAATCACTGTTGAAGAAAATCCTTATCCTGTGAATTACAAGGGAGAGTATCATTATAGGACTGGCAGTACAAAACAGCTTTTGCAAGGTTCGGCACTGACTAATTTTCTTTTGCGTAAGACAGGTAAAAACTGGGATTCTGTTCCGCTTGAAAATGTGAGTGTTGAGGACCTTGATAAAGAAAGCTTTGATATTTTTCAGCGTGAAGCAATCCGCAGCGGAAGAATGAGCAAGGATGATTTGAAGCTTTCAAATCAAGATTTGCTTGAAAAACTGAATCTTCTTGACGGAACCATGCTCAAACGGGCAGTGGAATCGCCAGGCTCGCCGTCACATTCCCATGACAATGGCTGACTGGGCAGAAAAACTAGATGCTTTCTTAAAATTCAACGATGCTGAAATCTTACAGGAAAAAGGTAAAGTAACACACGAAATTGCAAAAGCGTTTGCTGAAAGTGAGTTTGAAAAATATCGTGTTATTCAAGATGCAAGCTACAAGAGTGATTTTGACAGATTCCTAGAAAATATAAATAATATTGGAAAAGAAGAAATCCTATAATACAAAGCAGAACTTATTCTCAAACCTCAGGGCAGGGAATAAAAATACCCCGTTCCTTGAATATTAAGTTACAAACTTAATTCTTTTTATCAACATTTGTGTTATAATTTTTCCAACAAGTTCAGTTTGCATAGAATGAATGCGAATAGCTAGACTTTATGAAGGAGGGAAAATGTCTTATTTTAGAGAAAAAGCAAGTGACATTGAATACTTTATCGAAGGAATTTCTTCTGTTTGTAATGATAAGAATATAATAACCAGAAAAACAAAAGAGCGCTTTGGAGACAACTATTCAAAGTTAATTGATTACCTTCTTTTTTTGGAAACTGAACAGATTAATGCAAAAACTCTCGCAACAGCACTTAACAATAGAGATTTAGAAGACGGTTTTTACAGATTTGAGTCAAAATGTGCCAAGAAAAATAATCTGGTAATGGTGACCGGATATTCAGATGATTTAATAGAGCTTGATGGTGCAATCAAACAGGAAAGCAACTGCTTTAATGGTGGATGTTTTCATCTGGAAAGACACGATAAAAAATGGCTTCTGAAAAACGGAAAAGGTTTGAATAATATTTCAGCTATATGGTATGGCCAGAATAAAATGACAAATGATTTGGAAGCAATTCCCTGGTCCTACCAAACCAATATCCTTCATGAATCGTTTTATGCAACTTTCAGAGGGGAGCCTTGTTGTGAAGGATTTGTATTTAGAATTGAAGACTTGCAGATAGATAATCAGGAGGCCTTATGAGTGGTGGAAGCATGAATTATTTTGCCTTTACATTTGATGAACCCCTTGCAATTATTTCAAAAGAAATAAAATGGGGAAAAAATAAATGGACTCCAGAAACTCTTTTGGAATTCCAAAACGCTGTCAATTATCTAAAACTTGCACAGATTTATTCTCGCAGGGTTGAATGGCTTTTAAGTGGTGACGACGGGGAGGTTTCTTTTATAAAAAGGTTAAAGGAAGAACTAGAAGAAAACAGAAAGAATCCCGAATGGGAAGAAATTGACAGAAAGAGCTACGAGAAGAGACTGACGGACGCTTCAGATTGCTGGAATTTTGAAGAGATAAAACAATGATCTTCAAGAATAAACTTGACGAGGAAATAACTTCCCTCATAAAAATGTAATACACTTCAAATAGTTCGCTATGAAAAGTGTAACAAAGCCTTGAAACTTCCCTCATAAAAATGTAATATTCTTGACAGGGAGATTTGTCATGGAACGGACTGCCTATCAAAAGCTTCTTGAATGGAAAGGCAAAAAGAATCGTAAGCCTCTCATTTTAAATGGGGCGCGTCAGGTAGGAAAAACCTGGCTTTTAAAGGAGTTTGGCTCAAAGGAATTTGAAACCTTCGCATATATCAACTGCGACGATACGCCGGAAATGAAAGTTTCCTTCTCTGATTTTGACACGGAGCGGCTTATACGAGTTTTTTCTTCAGTAAGTGGGATTGAAATTCAGCCTCAAAAAACCCTGATTGTTCTTGATGAAGTTCAGGAAGTTCCGCTTGCACTTACTTCATTAAAGTATTTTTCTGAAAATGCTCCGGAGTATTATATAGCCGTTGCGGGAAGCCTTTTAGGAATCGGCCTTCATGAAGGAACAGGCTTCCCTGTTGGAAAAGTTGATGAAATCAATTTGTATCCGCTTTCATTTGAGGAATTCTGCAAAGCACTTGGCAGGACACGGCTTGTGGAGCAGGTAAGGGAACACAGATGGGATGAGCTTTCTTCTTTGTCGCATACCTTTATTGAGCTTCTGAGACAGTACTATTATGTTGGCGGAATGCCGGCGGTTGTTAAGGATTATTGTGAGAATCAGAATCTGCAGACTGTACGAGATATTCAAAATCAGATTCTTGCGGATTACAAAAGAGATTTTTCAAAACACGTACCAAAGAATATTCTTCCAAAAGTGAATATCGTCTGGGACTCGATTCCTTCCCAGCTTGCAAAAGAAAATAAAAAATTCGTTTACAGCGCGATAAAAAAAGGCGGTCGAGCGAAGGAATTTGAAAACGCAATTCAATGGCTTATGGACGCTGGCCTGATTTATAAGGTTTTGCGAGTTACGAAAATTGAAAAGCCTCTGAAGTTTTATGAGGATTTTGCCGCGTTCAAGCTTTTTGTCGTGGACTTAGGCCTCTTGGGGGCAATGGTCCAAGTCTCCGCAAAAGATGTTCTTGTGAATAACAAAGCCTTTACCGAATACAAAGGTAGCTTCACCGAACAGTATGTTCTTCAGGAACTGGTTACGCTGAATAAAAATGTCTATTACTATTCAAAAGAAAATTCCACTCTTGAAATTGATTTTATCATTCAAAACGATGATGTATACCCAATTGAAGTAAAGGCAGAGGAAAATTTGCGCTCGAAAAGTTTGCAAAGCGTTTATGACTCAAATCCAGATTTAAAGCCCTGCCGTTTTTCCATGACAAATTACAGACAGCAGGATTGGCTTACAAATGTTCCGTTATATCTCGTGCGTGAATGGATATTAGAAAAAGAAAATCGCAATGCGCTTCAGTGACGCTGTAGAATTAAATCCCCTACCCCTTCAAAATCCTACGGGCAGCCTTTGCGACTTCTTTCTTAAGTTCCGGGGGATTCAGGATTTTTGCACCCCCTGCAAAGCTCAGCACCCATGACACGGTATGTCCCAGCTGATTGGTCTTGAACGAGAGGTATACGCTGCCGTCGGCATTTTCGCGCATTATCTGATCCTTGTGCCAGATTCTCTCGCTAACAAAAGTCTTTAGCTGGCTTTCAAATTCAATTTCAACCGTAAAGCTTTCGGCGCTGCTGGTCCAGACTCCCATCTCGGGGTCAATGTGGTTTTCAAGCTTAAAATCCTTGGGGAGAGAAAAGAGCCTTTCCGTAATCTCACACTTTCGGATTCGGGGCATTGCATAGGTTCGGATTTTATTTGACGAGTGGGAATAGCCCAGAAGATACCAGCTTCCCTTTTGGCAGATGATGTGGTAGGGATCGAATTCCCGCATCTCGTAGTCGGCTGATGTGGCGGTCTTGTATTCCAGCGTAAGCGTGCGGTGAAGTTTCGTTGCGCGCAGGACGTTTTCAAAGACGCCCTCTTCAAGCCGTGTGATAGGATCCGAGATGAAGTGAACCTCGTTGTTGATGAGCGAGGAATCCACAGAAATTGAGTCGGGCAGCATTTCCAAGAGTTTTTGCATGAGTCCCCGGTAGGCCCCTTCCAGCGGAGTGTTCTTGTACTGATCCAGCAGGGGCAGAATCGTGGAGAGGGTTAGAAGCTCGCCTTCAGCCAGCATCACTTGTGGCATAAAATAAGTCTTGTCCGTGTAAAAATATCCGTTCCTCTTAAAGTCAAATTCCACCGGCGCCTTGTAGGTGTCCTTCAGGATGTCCATGTAGCGCAGAAAAGTGCTCCGGCTAATCGTCCATCCCATCTTTTTGTTCATGGAAGACGCATTGGGAAATTCCCCGTTCCGTATCGCCTTGTCAATTTCCATTATGTAGGCCAAAATGTGGGGTGACTCGTGCTTTTTATTTGCCATTTTCGTGCCTCCTATGATTTCTAAAGGAACAATGCCATGTAGTGGGGGATCGTGATTTTTTTTCCGACTTTTCCTACGTTGCCGTTCATTATTTTATATCCTTTTTCAATCTCGTCCTTTTTGAGGAGAGCGTCCAAAGAAGACGTTTCACCCTTGTGGCTTTTTACCTCAATGGGAACTACTGCGGAATTTTTTTCCAGAAGGAATTCAACTTCAGAGCTTGAGTCATCGCGCTTGAAATAATGGAGGGGAATGTCTTTTTTAAGGAGAAAGTCAGCAATCAGGTTCTCGTAAATTCCACCCTTGACAGGTCCTGTTAGGGTATCGTTTACAATAGCGGCTTTCATTTCGTAGCCGAACATGGCAATTAAAAGTCCTATGTCGTTTGTGTAAATTCTAAATTGTTCCTGCCTAACATACGCAGCAAGCGGAAACTGCGGAGGAACTACATTAAAGCAGTAGCGGACTATGTTTGAGTCACGGAGCCAATCCAGGGAGTTCGCATACTTTCGCGCAGTGCCTCCGTTTTCCACAATTCCATATTGAAACTTTGTGTTCTCTTTTGCAAGCTGCCGCGGAATGGAAAGATAACAGTTGCGTGCCTTTGGCTTGTCTCTTGTTGGAGCGTATTTTGCAATGTCGTTCAAATATGCGTCAAGAATCATCATCTGCGTTTTGTGAACTTCATTGTAATTGTTTGTCTCAAGGAAGGAATTTACGACGGCTGGCATTCCTCCAACGACCATGTACTCCCGTAGAATCTGCTGCATTTTTTCGTTTATGGATTTTTCAACAGGAATGAATTCGTCAAAATGATTTTTCAAATCCGCAATCACATCTTCGCCAATTCCCTTTGCCCAGAGGAATTCTTCAAAGTCAAGTGAATGCATTTCTACCTGCCGTTCATAGCCTACCGGGAAAGAAGAGACTTCCCTATAATTTAGACCGACTAGAGAACCGCTTGCAATTATGTCAAAGCGACCGTCCTGTGCCCAAAATTTAAGGGAAGAGCGTGCCTGTGGACAAGATTGAATTTCATCAAAGAAAAGAAGTGTTTTCCCGGGATTAAAGGACACTCCTTCTTTAAAGAGAGAAATCTTCCGAATCAATTCATCAACCGAAAGGTTTCCTTCAAAAGCCGCCTTAACTTCCGGTGATTCTTCAAAATTAATTTCGATATACTGCTCATAGTTTGCCTTTCCGAACTCGCGGATTATAAAAGACTTTCCGATTTGCCGCGCCCCCTTGACTAAAAGGCATTCATTTTTTTTTGAGGACTTCCACTCCGTTAAGTAAGAATAAAATTTTCTCCTGAGCATACACACATTTTACATATTTTTAGGCCATTTTTCAACAAGAAAGTGCATATTTTTAGAAGCTTTTTCGTAAACATTTGCACATTTTTAGGTAGCAAACAATTCTTTATCCTGCTTCATTTCCTGCTACACCCCTTGATTTATAATGGTGATAGAAGTAGAGGGAAAAATCCCGGAAAGGAGGAAGATTATGGAAAGGCAGATTTTGATTAAGACGGCAGAGGCCTGGTTTGAATTCAGCAAGAGCAGAACCGGCCAGATTGATTTTGTTGGAAAAGTGGCGGAGACGCTAGGGGAAGATGAACTTTTGAAAGGGGACTATCAGAAAATCGCTTCCAGTGCATATTTTACTCCAAGCTATTACATCTATTTGCAGGAAGGGGAAAACGCAAATCCTTTTGTCTATGTCGCAGGCGATGTTGACGTTTCCGATTCCGACACCTTTGATTTTCTTGTTCACATCGGACCGCTCCTTGCCGCAGTGGACACAAAGGATTCCCTTTTGGCGGGTGAGCTCTATCTTCGCCGCAGATCAGTATTTGAGAAATTCCCCCAGCTGTCTTCATTCATTATGGAAGATCTTTGTGCGGAAATTCTTTTTTCACTCTGCTACGGAGAAATGCAGAATGTTGAGCCAGATTCAATTCCCCTTTTGTTCAACTCGGCAAAAAAGAAGCTGAACTTTGATTCAAGCCGTGAGACTTTGGACCAAGCCTTTATGCGCTACCTTAAGGACAATGCGGTGACTCTAACGCTTCCGCTGGTTGGAACTAGCTTCTACAATTGGGAAGACGAAATGTGTCCCTACGTTCTGGAAAAACTCTGCGACAACCTGAGCGCGGAAAATCTTCTTGGAGCCGCCGAAAAAATCCGCAGGGCAAAGCATGACTTTTACCAAAGTCTCGAATGTGCGGTACAGGCTGAACCCTACAATCCCCACGACCGCAACGCAATCATCGTGTGCATTGAAAATCCTGAAGCCAAAATCAGTGGAAACCCGGGACTTGAAAAAGCCGGCCACATCCGAGCCCTTGCCGCAAAAATCATCCGCGAGGCAAAACCAAAGAAGATGGGCTACGGCGGTCGCCTTGCGAGCCTTGCTGGCGGCCAGATTGTTGTTGAACTTAAACTCTAGAGGTGGAAGAATGAATAAGGATTGTATCATCTTGCACATTCCCCATTCATCTCTTACCGTTCCTGAAGAGGCTTTACATCAATATGATGCGGGCTTTCTTCAGGAAGAACTCCAACTTCTGACAGACCGTTATACAGATGAACTGTTCGCCCTGCCGTATACTTCAATCGTTTTTCCATATTCAAGATTGTTCTGTGATGTTGAACGCTTTAGGGACGATGCTCAGGAAGAAATGTCACAGAAAGGAATGGGTACAATCTACACAAGGACCCATGACAACATTGAATATAGAAAAGTTACATCGGAAGAAAAGAGAAAGATCTTAAGCTCATATTACGATACCCATCATCAAAAGTTCGAAAAACTCGTGGATGAAAAATTAAACGAATACGGCGAGGCGCTTATTATCGACTGCCATTCTTTTTATCCTTATCCCCTTCCACATGAAAACGACAAAACTCAACGCCCTGACATTTGCATTGGTCTTGATGAATTTCATACAGATAAAAAACTCGCTTTTTATCTTAAAGATTTCTTTGAACGCAAAAAGTATTCAGTAAAAATAAATTCCCCTTTCCAGGGAAGCATTGTACCATTAAAACATTATGGAAGAAACAAAAATGTCAGTTCAGTCATGATTGAATTAAACAGAAAACTATACATGAACCGACTGGGCAAAAAGACGGAAAACTTTCAGAAGGTCAAAGATGATCTAGAGGAAATATTTTTAGGAGGCTTATATGTTTACAGTAATTGTTGAAAAAGCAGCTAGTTTTAATAGTAAAGAAATCTTCACCTTAGAGCGCGGAGATAAATCAGCGTCAGTTACACATGAAGTTGTCGCAGACTTTGAAGAAAAAGCAAAAACTGCGACCAAAAAGTTTTCGCTAACGGATTCTAAAAAAATCTTTGATACATTTGCAGCCCTAGACTTCTCAAAAATTTTCAAAGAAAGCAGCGAATTAATTGGCTGTGACGGCTGGACTTTAAGATGCACATTACGAAACGGCACAAACGAATTGGCAGTTGAACTTTGGTGTCCATGTGAAGATGTTTCAAAACCAGAAACAACAAAACTAATAAAAGCTTGCGAATTAGTAGGAGCATTTTTTCAAAAGGAAAACTTATGAAACTACATCTAGACATGGATGGCAGGCTAGTTGATTTTTTTCTCAGGTAAACAAATACGGGTGCTGGCGGGAGGACAAAAAAACAAGATTACCTTTCTAGGAAATTCTATTGTATAATGATAATCACATTTGGAGGTTAAATATGAACGTTTACATCTTACGCTGGAATCCGGCAATTTCGTCTTATAAAATGCAGACACATCTGGATATCGTTTCTCATGTCAAAAAGGGAGAATATCCTGATTATTTCGACTGGTCGGTCCGTGAGTGGGAAGAACTCAGGCCAAATGACATGTTCATTCTTCTGGAGGTTGGAACAGACAACGATGGAATTGCCATGGTCGGCAAGTTTGTTACAGAAGCCTACGAAGATGAAAGTTGGCGTAAGGATGGAAAAACCTATCACTATGCAGATATGGAAATTTTCGATGCCTTTGATCTTTCAAAGGAAGCTAAAATGCGTGCCGAAAACTTTGAAAAAGACATTCATATAAAATGGCACGGCGGTCATTCAGGAGAATTGCTAGACAAGGAAATAGCCGCATCCCTAATAGAAAAAATCAAGCAGGCTAACAAAGATGATGAGCGTTGGAAAGGAAATGCATTCGAAGATTTTATCAACAGGCCAATAACATATCTCGATGAGAATTAATCCCATAGAAGAATAAAAGTGTGGTACAATGGAAGGAGGAATGATAGACAATGAATGAATTATCATTTGTCACTGAACATGTTACATATGATGCGGGATTTGAAGTCGCTGATTACACAGGTTATTTCTTTGTTATTGATGGCAGGAAATTAGACTTTGGTGATGGCTATAGACCAGCATCGAAATATGAAATTTTAGCTGATTCAATTATTGATAAATTCTATAAGCGGATTATCTTTAATTCATGTAGTTGCGGTGAGTGGGAATGTGATTGTTGCTATGCAAAAGAAGTAATTGACGGCAATGTAGTAAGATGGGAATTGTTTGTAGGTGAAACAAAAGATATCCAGAGATATTTTGAGTTTGAAAAAACACACTATGATTTTGTTATGAAAGAAATACGAAAAACTGCATTGGATGAAATGAATCTGGCGATAAAAATCTATTATGAAAATAGTGATACTTCGATCTGGGATTTTAATAGCGAAAATGAAATTTATGACCTTATAAAAAACCAATCCAAAGAAGGATATTTACATATAAAAGGTTATGAAAACTTAAAAACTGGTGAATATTACGATGCAAAAAATATATAATAAAATAGAAAAGAATAGTTCCCCTATGCCCCACGACCTAACCAGATTCAAAAAAGCACAGGAACGCGATTACGAAACAGCCCTTGCCGAAATCCGTGCAGGAGAAAAACAGAGCCACTGGATGTGGTACATCTTTCCCCAGCTGGATGGCTTGGGATTCAGCGAGATTTCACACTACTATGGAATCAAAGGAATTGAGGAAGCACGCGCCTACCTTGCAGACGATTTGCTACGCTCGCATCTGGTGGAAATTTCTGAAAGTCTTCTTGCCCTTGAATCAAACAACGCCACACAGGTGATGGGCCACCCCGACGACTTAAAGCTAAAATCTTCCATGACCCTCTTTTTGCTTGCGACCGGACGTGATTCAAAATATGAAAAAGAAGCGCAAGCCTTCAAGTCCGTGCTGAAGAAATTTTTTGCCGGCGAGATGGACAAACAGACGGTGGAGATGACGCGGAAAAAACTTCAATGATGAGAAAGTCGGCCTGATAATCAGTGAATTAAAAAATATCCCGACCAGTAGAGCATATTCCACATTTTTGCTATAATTGCCCATCTCTTAAATAGGAAAACAAAATAAATCCAGATACTGCTTTTGATTTGTTACGGAAATATGTGCACGGTGAGACTTTGCTTGAGCATTGTAAAACTGTGGGCTTTACAATGCGAACAAGGCACGGGGAAATAAAATGTTAAATCAGTTTTCAAGAACGGAATTAATTATTGGCAAAGAGGCGATGGGGATTTTGAATAGTGCCCACGTTGCCGTATTCGGGATTGGCGGAGTTGGGGGATATACGGTTGAGGCCCTTGTCCGCTCGGGGATTCAGCATATTGATCTTGTTGATGATGATAAAGTCTGCCTCACAAATTTGAACAGGCAGATTATTGCCACCCGCTCGACTGTTGGAAAATATAAGGTCGACGTGATGAAGGAGCGCATCCTAGACATCAATCCAGAGGCCGAAGTGAACGTCCACAAATGCTTTTATCTTCCTGAGACCCGCGACCAATTTGACTTTACGAAATATGATTATGTTGTCGATGCCGTAGATACAGTCACCGCAAAAATCAACCTGATTATGCAGGCAAAGGAAGCCGGAACGAAAATCATCTGCAGCATGGGAGCCGGAAATAAAATGGATCCGACCCAGTTCAAGGTGGCGGATATTTCAGAGACTTCAGTCTGTCCGCTTGCCCGCGTAATGAGGCAGGAATGTAAGAAACGAAAAATCAAGGACGTAAAAGTTGTTTATTCCACGGAAAAAGCCCTGCGCCCAATTGAAGACATGGCAATCAGCTGCCGAGCACACTGCATCTGCCCGCCTGGAACCAAGCACAAATGCACTGAACGCCGAGACATTCCCGGAAGCAACGCATTTGTCCCTTCCGTAGCAGGCTTAATCATCGCAAGTGAAATCATAAAGGATTTGACCCAGGAAGCCACCGCAAGGGCAAGAGCTGCAATCGAATAAAGCCAAGTTTATGCTGATTGTCTGGAATTAATTTACAATAAAAGGAGTAAAAGGCTATGACCAAAGTTTATTGTTACGACCGTTGTACCACATGCAAAAAGGCGCTTGCCTGGCTTGAGGCAAATGGTGTGGACTACAAGAAAATCGACATCAAGGGCGAACACCCAGACGAAAAGACCTTGCGTGCTCTGCATAAAAAATCCGGGTTACCGCTTAAAAAATTTTTTAACACCAGCGGCATGCTTTACCGCGAAATGGAACTTTCTGCAAAACTTCCGGCCATGAGCGAGGACGAGCAGTTTAAGCTTTTGGCAAGTGACGGCATGCTTGTAAAAAGACCCCTGCTTGTAACCGACGATGCAGTCTGCACGGGCTTTAAAGAAGAAGAATGGAAAGTGGCTCTAAAAATGTAAGGGGCATTTTGAGCTTTTAATGCTGAGCCTTTTGCAAAACAAGCCTAGCCCCGAAGGGACAGTCCGTATAGAGAGCTGCTCCAAAAAGAAATAAAAAGAAAAAACTTTACACCAATGAAATTTAGTATTATTCTTGAATTATATAGAAGATTTTATTTAAACTTAAAAACCAGGATGTAGAGATGAAAAGTCTTAAGAATTACGACCCGACCGCCATAATTACGCCCTACAAGGGAAAGCTTTATTCAGGTGAATGGCCTACGCTGCCAGAGCTTTTTAAGATTAGCCTTGACCGCGTGCCAAATAATGCCTGTTTTACAGATTTTGAAGGTCCAGGTGGAGCAAGGAATGCCCTTACCTACACCCAGGTTGTACAGAAGATTCAGGGCTTGGCAGACTGGCTTGCCGTGAACGGTGTAAAAAGAGGGGACAGGATTGCCGTTACCGGGAAAAATTCTCCTGAATGGGCAGTGGTTTATTTTGCGGCCCTTTTTGCGGGTGCTACAATTTGCCCGCTTGATTTTGCCCTTCACAACGAGGAGCAGGAAAATCTTTTGGCTACCGCAAAGCCAAAATTTCTTTTTGTTGATGAGGAAAAATACGAATATTACGCAAATAAGGAGAATGATTTTAAGGTTTATTCGCTAAGCCCCAAATTCAAGGACAAGTACGCCTACAATCTTACCACGGACAAAAAGCCGGAGATTGAGATGCCAGAGCTTGAGGATACCGCCGCCATTCTTTTTACCAGCGGAACTACCGGCAAGCCCAAAGGGGTTATGCTTAGCCACAAGAATCTTGTTAGTGATGCTTTTATTGCCCAGCGCAACATGATTATTACAAAGGACGACGTGTTCTATGCCCTTTTGCCGGTGCACCATGCTTACACAATGCTTGCCGTTTTAATAGAAACGGTTGCTGTTGGCGCGGAATGTGTTTTTGGCAAGAGCATGGCTGTTTCTAGGCTTATGAAGGAGCTTAAGGAAGGCCACATAACAATGCTTTTGGGCGTGCCCCTTCTTTTTAACAAGCTTGCGGCTGGAATTATCAAGGGGATAAAGGAAAAGGGTGCCTTTGTCTACGGAATAATGAGCTTTTTGATGAATCTTTCCTACCTTATAAAGAAGGTTTTTGGTGTTAACCCGGGCAAGAAGATGTTCAAGAGCGTGCTTAAAAAGGCCAATATCTATTCGCTTCGGATTGCAATATGCGGTGGCGGTCCACTTGCAAAGAGCGTCTTTAAGTTCTTTAATTCCATGGGCATAAATTTTGTGCAGGGTTACGGTCTTACGGAAACTTCCCCTATTCTTACTCTGAACCCAATCGAGCACTTTAAGATTCAGAGCGTTGGTTCTTATTTTGTTGGCCACATGGAGATGAAGATTCTTAACCCCAACAAGGACGGCATTGGAGAAATTGCGGTTAAGGGGCCAATGGTCATGCAGGGCTACTACCAGATGCCAGAGGAAACTGCCAAGATGTTTACGGAAGACGGTTTCTTTAAGACAGGGGATCTTGGCTGGCTGGACAAGGAAAACTACCTTATGCTTTCTGGCCGCGTAAAGAACATGATTGTTACTTCCGGCGGAAAGAACGTCTACCCGGAAGAGATAGAAGACATGTTCCAGCTGGAAACTGAAATTTCACAGATTACGGTTCAGGGCTATATTGCAGAAGGCTCGGATGTGTCGGAAGAGCTTGAGGCTTTGGTCTATCCGGATGACTCGCTTTTTGCCCGGCTTGGGGTTGCCCGCGAGGACAAAATGAGCGACAACGTTGTAAAGGCAGAGGTTCAGGAGATTGTGAACAAAATAAACCGCAAGCTTTTGCCTTACCAGAGGATTACCCGGCTTACTATTCTGGAAAAGCCTTTGGAGATGACGACAACGCTCAAGGTAAAGAGAAACTACAAGAAGTAGAATAAGGGGCAGGAAAATTTTCTTCTTAATTTGGACGGCATTTTTATTTTTACTGTGTCCGGCACTACGTGTCCGTCCAGACTCCTTGGTATTCCCCGCTTTCCAGGGTTTCGCTTTCGCTCCATTGCCGGGGTTCGACTGCGCTCACCCAACGGCAACCGCCTGCGGCGGCCCTTACAATCGGGCGTAAGTTACAACGCAGTTCCCCGCTCAGCTTGCAGGCCAAAAAGCTGAAAGGCCAAAAAATCTTGCAGAAAACAAAAAAACAAATTATACTATAAGTATACTTTGTGAGGGAGAAATTTGTGCGCAGCCTTTTGCTCTCAATTCAATATGCAAGCATAGTCGGATTGTTTGTAGAGTCTTGGATTATTTTCCGCAGATTAAAACACGCTCCCCTTTCCTATCTTTTTCTGAGCTGCCTTGCAATCCTTGTGAACAACATTGGCTACCTTTTCCAGCTGCTTTCCACAACGGAGGAAGCCTATGTTATAGCCCTTAGGTTTTCCTACGCGGGGCGCACATGGATTACGCTTTTTCTTTTTATGTTCACGATTGAACTTTGCAAGGTAAAGTTCCCCAAGCTTATAAAAAATTCTTTTGTGATTGTGCACATATTGATTTACCTTTCCATTCTAACATTTACAAGGCACAACCTTTACTACACATGGACTGAATTTTCCACGGATAAGATTTTTCCACGGCTGCTTCACGGGAACGGAATTGTCCACCATATTTTTATGGCACTTCAGTTTTTCTACATTGCCATGGGCTTTAACTGGCTTTTTAGGTCTTGGCGCAAGGCAAACAACCGCACTAGAAAAAAGCGGCTCATGTCTGTAATAATTTCTTTTTTTATTGAATTCCTGTTCTTTATTATCCACCAGATAAAGCTGATTGAGCTGGCAAGGGTTTACGACATAACGATTTTTGGCTACGTAATAGGCATAGTGGTTATGTTCGTGGCGTTTTTTAGGTACGACCTTCTTGGAACAAAGGAAATTGCGCGCGATTTTATTATAGATCACCTTTCGGAAGGAATAATCGCGGTGGACGCAAACGACAACATTCAATACTGCAACAAGACTGCGGCAGAAATATTTCCCGGAATAGAAAGCGATTCTGCAAACCTGATTCAAAAAATTAAGGACGCGGTTTTGAACAAGGGTGCTATTAGCATAAAGGACAGGTTTTACAGCGCAGAAGAAAATGACCTGCTTAGGGACAAGAAAAACTTTGGAAAGCTTTACGTTTTGTTTGACACGACGGAGCAATACGAACACTTAAAGAAGGAAAAGTACAATCTGCAAAAGGAACTTAGGATAGACCCAATGACGGGGCTTTACAACCGCAAGGGCATGGAATATTTTTCCGACATTCTTTACAAGGAAGCTTTGCAAAAGGGCAAGTCTCTTTTTGTTTGCATCTGCGACATGGACGGTCTTAAATTTATAAACGATAACTTTGGGCACGGAGAGGGCGACAGGGCCATAAAGAATCTTTCGCAAATCATAACAGAGGCTGCGGACGAGGATGACATGGCTTTTAGAATTGGCGGTGATGAATTTTTGATCCTGGGGCTAAAAGACGATAACACCAAGACTGCGGAGGAATTTAGCGCAAGAACAGAAAAAATCATTGCTGAATGGAACCAGAAACTGAAGCTCCCCTACACGATTGGCATGAGCTACGGCCCCATACTGCAAAAGATTACCGGTGCGGCAAACGAATTTTCCGACCTGCTTAGAAAATCGGACACGGCGATGTATGAAATGAAGCGGAAAAATGGTATGTATAGGCGGTAGGCCAAAGCGGCAGAATTAAAGGGGACTGGTGCTGGCACATTCGCACGCACTTGCTACGAATGTGTGTATGAAATGAAGCGGAAAAATGGTATGTACAGGCGGTAAGCCAAAGCGGCAGAATTAAAGGGACTGGGGCCGGCACATTCGCACGCACTAGAAATTTAGGCTAACTCCAGCATAGGCTCTAAACACATTTGTTGTAGTGTCTACGGCAAAGTCGTAGCTGTGTTCGCTTATGGTAAGGGTTATTTCGTCGCTTGAAAAATGAAGCCAGGAAAAACCGATGACGGGGCTTACAAATTTGGATGCCAGGAATTTTACCTGAAGGTCTGTTCCGCCGCCAAAGCCAACCCAGTCAACAGAAGAATCTTCGTCTCCAGAAAAAGCTGCCCCGCCAACGACAAAACCTGCGCCAAGAATTATGCTAATATTTTGAGTAAGGTTGAATCCAACGGAAGGACCACAGAGCACGCCAATTTCAAAGCAGAATTTATCTTCATCGCTGGACAAGTCTCCAAAGCTAAAGTCCAGCTTTTCCATAAAGCCTACGGAAAACAAGTCCGAAATGCTCCAGAGGTTGTGGTTTGAAAATCCAAACGCAAAATTTTCGGAGCTTTCGCTATCGTCAACATTTCTGTCATCCCTGGAAACAGAAAGATGCGCATAGCCTGCGTTAAGCTGCAAGTCTCCGTCATACTCCGCATAAGCCAGACCTGAGCTTAGTAAAATTGCAAGGCAAAAAACAAGGAAAAACAATCTTTTCATAAGCTATACTACCTCAAAAAATAAGTTTTCATTATGCCCTTACCTTTTATTTCCATTACAACAGGTTCCGTGTAGGCTATGAACCTCTTTGTAAGTGCCATCGTACTTTCCGAAACGTGAATTCTGGATGGTACTCCAGAACTTTCCATTCGGCTTGCAACATTAACCGTGTCTCCCCAAATGTCGTAAACGAATTTTGTCTTTCCAATAACACCTGCAATAAGGTTGCCGCTGTTGATTCCTATCCTCATGAAGAGCTTAACATTGCTGGCAGCATTAAAGTCTTCTATGTCCTTAAGCATTCCCTTTGCAAACCTGATGAGCAAGAGTGCATTCTTTTCCGCAGGTTCTTTTCCAAAAAGTCCGGCTGCGGCCATATAAGAGTCGCCTATGGTCTTTATCTTTTCTATTCCTTCGCGCTTGGCCCTTTCGTCTATGCGGGAATAAAGCGAATTTAGTGCACCAACAACAGTGCCTGCATCAAGGGTGCTTGTTATTTTTGTAAAACCAACAATGTCTGCAAAAAGCACGGAAGCATTTTCTATCTTGTCCGCAATTTTTGTATTCTTGTCCATAGCAAGGCGTTTTGCCACTTCTTTTGGAAGAATGTTCAAAAGCAGCTCTTCTGAACGGTTCTTTTCTTCCTGGAGTTCCTTTGTGCGCTTCTCTACCGTGTCTTCCAGCCTTCTGTTTTCTTCCTCAATGCGGATAATCTTTCCTTCCGCAAAAGAAATTGTGATTGAAACAATAAAAATAACCGCAAGCACGCCCAGTGCAATGTCAAAGAAAATGTACGACAGGGGCCTAAGAACGCTTTCATAGGAGAAAACAATTTTTGACTCTAGCGGAGAGAAGTTTGCCGGAGAGTACATGATGCAGCCAAAGCCAAGGTTTCTTAGCGGAGAAACTTGGTAATAATTTGCACCGTGAATATTTTCGGCATCTTTGTCCTGTGGCTTCCTAACATACATCACTTTTTCCGAAATAGAGAAAGTTCCGTTCCAAGGGCCTGGGTCGATTGAACAGTCCTCAGCAACATCTATGGAAACTTTCCAGTCGGTGATGATTGTTGCCTTCATGTTGTTATAGATTATTCCGTTGTACTGGGCCCCAACCCTGCTGTAGTCATCGTTATCAACCCATACTTTTTCTGCGTCGCGCAAAAATGTAACGCAAACAGATTTTGACCTGTCGTTTTCCTGGTAGGGCTCTTCTATAACAATATCTCTTTCTGGAATACTGATTCCCGTAATGGAAACTATTATAAGAATCAAAAGAAGTCCGCCCGAAACCGCAGAAATAACCTGCCACAAATGGTTTCTTGCAATCCTCTTCTTCATTTCTGGGATTGTAAACCCCTGCTTGTAGTCTGGACTTAGGCGGGCACCGTTTCTTTTGTCCGAATAAAATTCAAGCTCCATAAGTTTGATTGATGAATAAAAAAGATGCAGAGCTCCAATTCCGTAGCCAAGGTTTATCCATGAAATTCCGTAGAAAAACAAAGCCAAAACTATTCCGGCAAGAGGAAAAACAGAATAAAGGAAAAGGGAAACAAAAACATTCTTTTGCAGGAATTTTTTATACTGGAAAAGCATTACCACAGAGATAAGACCCGGCAAAAGTCCCAAAGCAACGCTCAGGGGGTAGAGCGCATTCCTGTGATAGAAATTTCCTTCGTCAAAGTAGTAAAAGATTTTTGTAAACTGGTTTGCAATGGTAAAGCCAAGTCCCACAAGGCAAATAAAAAAGACAGCATAAAGATGAACCGGAATTCCTCTTTTTACAGATGTACGGGGATAGCAAAGAAACCTAAAATTTAAAATGTCGGACTTGATGAATTCTACGCAATAAAGGCAGTAAAAGAAAGTTATTACGTAATTAAGGGAAAAAACCATAAGGTTGCAGATTCTGACCATATAGTAGCCGGTATGGCTACCGTTTCCCCTAAAGATATAGGCCAAAGCATCAAAAATAAGACCTGCTATAAAAAGTCAACAGATTATTTTTGAGAATTTATAGCTTCGTTCGCTAATTTTGAAACATCTATTTCAGGAGGATAAATAGGTTTATATTCTTCACCAGTTTTGAGAATGGCAAA
>Ga0310695_10005427_pt1 | contig 22256 bp, 22 predicted proteins | sample RumenRJG_04DNA_FD_203882 | JGI IMG/M metagenome (GOLD analysis project Ga0310695, IMG submission 203882) | Bovine rumen microbial communities from Lethbridge, Alberta, Canada - RJG_04 (v2) (version 2) | ecosystem: Host-associated > Mammals > Digestive system > Stomach > Rumen | place: Canada...
CCAGCTCATCTTCTACAAGCCGAAGAGTGGCGAGGGCGACATCCTCGTCAAGGCCCTGCTCAACGAGCGCGAGGTAACACTCCCCGTCGCTTCCACCTCCACCCCTTATTATTATAAGTGGGCAGACTTGCGCAAGTATTGGGCCGACAAGCTGGCGAAGTTCGCGCAGTAACCTAAAAACTATTATATGACTACTAATCAAATCAATAACTTTTTGGCGAGGATGGCTGTAACGCTGTCTCTCGCCATTTTTGCCACCACGTCAACGTGGGCACAGAGCGCCTTTGGGGGTGGTACGGGAACCAATACCGACCCGTATATCATTTCCACAGCAGATCACCTACGTCAACTGTCGGAAGACGTAATGAATGGCAATTCGTATTATGAAAAATATTTCCGGCAGACTGAAGACATCGACTTCGAGGGCGCTACCTTCCTGCCAATTGGTGGCAATTACGTTAGGGAAAAAGGTGGCGCGACGAGCTTTCTTGCCTTTTCCGGATATTACAATGGACACGACCACAGCATCAGCAATGTCCACATCGTGGAGCATGAAAATGTTAATGCCACAGGTCTCTTTGGCTATACGCGTTTAGCAACCATCTTAAGCGTGAAGCTGATGGGTACTTCGACTGTCACAGGCACTGCCAATGTTGGTGCTATTGCAGGCGATGCTTCAGCAAGTAGCGAGATTTTCGGATGCGAGGTCGGTCCTGACGTAACGGTTCTGATGAATGGCAGTGGTACTACTGGCGTTAACATAGGAGGCTTAGTTGGTTTTGTAGGGGAAAATACGCTGATAAAAGGATGCACCAGCTCTGCCACCATTAATGGCGCTGATAAGACCAGCCAGATAGGAGGCCTGGCAGGTAGAAATCAGGGTACCATCCGTGACAGTTATGTCTGGGGAGTGGTCGGTGGTGGAAAGTCGTGTATTGGCGACTTTGTCGGTGATAACAAAGGTACGCTGATAGACAACTTCTATCACAGTTCGAATCCGTATGGAGCCGTTAACGGCACCTCGGCCAGCGGCGTGAAGTGGCTGGGAACCATCAGTTTGGGTCCTGACGTGGACGGGACCATAAGCAGCAACAAGGAAAAATGGCACGACAATACTTTATATTATACGCAAGACGAGAATATCAGTCTTACGCTTAGCTATACAGGAACCCCTGACGAGGGTTACACCCACAACTTTACGGCCTCGGCAGGCACGCTGGTGCCAACAGGCAACGGCTATCAGTTGACCATGCCTGCATCTAAGGACGTAATCATCTCGGCAGATGCCACGCAGTTGCGCGACATCGGTTACAAGGCGTGGGTTGATATCAGTTGTCCTAGGCAGCAATATACAGGTAGCGCGTTGACGCCCGTCGTTACCGTGACCGACTCGAAAAGTGGCACGCCCGTCACGCTTAGCGAGGGTACGGACTATCAGCTCATCATGCCCGACGGCGACGTCATACAGCCTGGCAAATACACCATCGTCGTGGTGGGTATGGGCAACTATGGCGGAGAGGCTGCTGTCGTATTCAACGTCTATCATCCTACCTTTTCCGAGGGTAGCGGAACGGAAGACGATCCTTACCTTATCCGTAATATAGCAGGTATGGAGGCCATCGCTTCTACCGTCAATGGTGGTAACAACCTCAGCGGCGTCTATTTCCGTTTGGCCGCCAATCTCGATTACAAGGGCAAGACCTATACGCCCATAGGTGTGGCTTTCGATAAACCCTTCAGCGGTCATTTCTATGGAGAGGAGTACTATTCCATCAGTAATGTCACACTTAGCGGTAGTGGCAATCTGGGGCTCTTTAGCTATATTCGCGGTGCTACGATAAAGCGTGTGGTGCTAGAGAAAAGTAGCATAACCGGCACGGGTAATAACATCGGTGGTATTGTTGGCTTCAATCATGATGCTACCGTCGAGCAGTGTACCGTGAAGGAAGACGTAACAGTATCCGGCAAAGAATCCGTTGGCGGCATTGTAGGCCACATGAGTTACGGAACCGTTAGCAGCTGTACTAATCATGGTTCGGTGAATGGAGAGAAATATATTGGTGGTATTGTTGGAGAGGAAGAAAGTAATGCTTACATATCTGGCTGTCAAAATTTTGGTCAGATAACGGCCACTGTGCGCTATGTTGGTGGAATTGTGGGCTGTTCTTTAAGTGTAAGCACTATTGAGTGGGGCTTTAACGAAGGAAGTGTGAGTGCACCCGACTATGCTGGCGGTATTGTAGGAATGGCCATATCAAGCACCATCAGCAGTTGCTTTAATATGGCGGCAGTAAATTCCAGTGGCGATGATGTAGGTGGCATTACAGGCTACCATCCGACAGGTGATAATCGCAACACACTGACCAACAACCACTATGCCGGCGCATGTACTGTGGGCGGCGTCGCAAAAATCGACCGTTCCGGAGCCTGCAAGGGTTGGAAGATTCTCTATAACGAGGACGAACTCTTCGTACAACAGGCCTCTCCTGATGCTGGTTATACTCATGACGGCATCCTCTACCTCGGTGCTGGCGAGTCAGCGCCACTTTCCATCAGTCGCGGCATGGAGTTCAGCGGCTATACACTCAACGTTAGTGCTGGAACGCTGAAGCCTATACACAATGAAGAAGACAGGTACACGCTCTCTATGCCTAACACCGGACAAGACGTGACCATCAGTCTGGCGGGCGACCTGATACTCGATCTGCCTGATAACGATACCGAAGACTGGTATGACAACGACCGACGCGTCGAGAACAATGCAGGCTATACGGGCAAGGTGCGCCTCTTGGAACGCACGCTTTACAAGGATGGTGCGTGGAACACCCTCTGTCTGCCCTTCGACGTCGTGCTGGCTGGCAGTCCTCTGGAGGGCGCTATTGCCAAGACGCTTGCCAATGCTACGATGGCGGGCACCCGTGTGACGCTGTACTTCGGCGAACCCGTCACGACGCTTCAGGCTGGGGTGCCGTATATCATCAAGTGGACCAGTGGCACGGACATCGTGAGCCCTGTGTTCACAGATGTCACGGTAAAAAACGAGACTCATCCCGTAAAGAAGGCTGATGGCAATGTGCAGTTTGTGGGCTACTACAAGTGCTTCGATATTACACCTGCCAATAACAACATCTATTACCTCACCGCTGGCAACAAGCTGAAGCGTACTGGCATCAATCGTATGCTCAGAGCCTGCCGTGCCTACTTCCGCTTCACGGAGGCTGCACAGGCCTGTCAGCAGGTACTCGACTTTGGCGAGGATGCGACGGGAATCGTTTCGATGGAAGATGTCAGAAGTCAGATGTCTGATGCATGGTATACTCTCGATGGTCGTAAGCTGCAGGGTGAACCCACCACAAAGGGTGTGTATGTGAAGAATGGCAAAATAGTCGTGATTAAATAAATGGAGGACCAGACAATGAAGAAAATACCCTATATCACTCCCACCTTGACGGAGATTGCCTTGGCTCCCATGCAGATGATGGCCTTCAGTGGTGGAGGCGACGACCTGTTTGTCAATCCCGATGCCGACTTGGATACAGAACTGAACCGTGCACGTATGGACGACTTCTCAGGTCTGTGGCAAGACGACCTCGACTGGTAACCCTTATCTATAGATGAAAACTATTTCGCCTGCCGCATTAATTCTTGCAGCAGGCGAATTTTTAAAACAACGGGCCGTGTCCCATACATTGCAACGCCACACTCTGACCAAGGTCAGAGAACTCGTAGTCAGAATGGGCCACAGCCCATACATGACGTGGTCGTGAGCGCCGTAATGGCGGCGGTGGCGGCTGCTACGATAACCTTCAACAGCACCTCCCAAAAACGTGAATTCTTCATACCTCTTAATTCTTAATTCTTAATCGCTTTAGCGACAACTCTTAACTCTTAATCGCTTTAGCGACAACTCTTAATTCTTAACTCTTAACTCTTAACTCAAAAAAGTGTCGCCCCGAAGGGCGCACTTTTTAAGGCTCCTCCTTCTCCACGGTGTTCAGAGGCAACTCCTCGACCTTGCAACCCTGCAGGAACTGCTTGGACTTGTTGCCGCCCGAGTCGGTGGTGCGCTCAGGCATGAAGACGACGTGCAGACCCTTCACGTGCTCGCTGACCGAGTACTTGGCGGCGGTCTGTGCACCCTTGCTTTCGATGCCGATCTTGAACGAACCGAAACCGTCCAGCTTCACGCGCTTGGAGTCCTGCATCTGGTCCTTCATGACCTCGACGAGCTCCTCCAGTACCGCCATCACGTCGGACTTCTTCACGGTACAGTTACGCTGGATAATCTCCGCCAGCTGACGGGTGCCGATGCAGGCCATAGGAACGGCGCGTGCATACCACTTTCCTGAACGCTTGGTACCAGTGGACTGGTCCTGATGCAAACGATAAAATACTGACATGGTTTTTGTGTGTTTTAAATGGTTGATTAATAAGGTTAACTAACTCTCTGTGAGACTTTTAGAGCTCTGTTTCTCATGATACAAAGGTACGAAATTTTTCTGAATTACGCAAGCTTTTTCGCAATTATTTTACCACAAAAATCACCTTTTTTTCTCCGTTTCGTGGTCGCTCAATTACCAGGCTTATACGGTTCTGTATCAGCCTAATACGCTCCCGTATCAGGCTGGTAATGGGTGGTTACCAGCCTGGTAACGAGGGCCTATTAGGGTGGTGTGCGGAGGTGTGTGAGGTAGTAGTCGCTGAAGTCCTTGCAGTCGGGTGGCAACTGGTGGTGCTGGAGCGTGGGCAAAACCTTCTGCAGTTGCAGGAAGAGGCGCTCACCGGGGGCGTCGCGGTCGGGGAACATGTGAAACGTAATTCCAAGTGAAGAGTGAAGAGTTAAGAGTGAAGAATTACTTCTGCCATCAGCCATCTTACTTCTTACATCTTGCGTCAGCAGCGTGGCCGAGGGGATGGCGATGGCCTTGTGACCGGCTGAGAGCATGGCCCAGCAGTCGGAGGAACCCTCGGTGATGAAGAGTGGCTCGCCTGGCTTTAGGAGGTTCAGGACGGGGAGATTGTAGATGCCGCATTTAGAGCCGCTGGGGAAGCGGAAGCGCGGCAGGGCACCACGTATCAGGTTGCGGTTCTGAACGCCCGTCAGACGGCCGCTACGGTCGTAATACGGTATCTGCAGCCACGGTGTTCCCTGCTTGTCCGTCCACGACGTCAGGCGGCACCAGCGGACGACGCGAGGGTCTAGTCGGCGCTCGTCGAAGAGGAACTTGCGGGCCTCAGGCAAAAGCCAAGGATGTTCAAAGAAACGCTCATATCTACTGGCGTCGAACGATGTCTGATGGCTGATGGCTGATGTCTGAGGTTTCCACTCTTCCAGGATGATGTTGTTCTCATCTGCAAGCCAACGGCAGGCAGCCTTGAAATCGAGATTTAGATGCCGCATCACCAAATCGATAGGACCTATCGATTGTGTCATACACACAAAGCATCTACAAGTATTCTTGCTGACCTTAAACGACATCGAGGCATGATGGTCGTCATGGAACGGGCACAGGGCTTTGTGCATGCGGACGCGGAGTCCAAGTCGCTCTGCGACCCCCTCAATGGGAAGGTCGCGGAGCTTCTGAAGTTCATACTTTTCCATCCTGTTTCAAGTATTTGTCAGTCTTGGTGTATAATCCCGTCTGGTTGGAGTACTCAATGAAGCCTCTTGCAGCCCAAACGGACAGCTGTTTCTTGGAGGCGGCACCCGTAGGTTTCCCCATCTGCTGACGCAGTGCATCCAGCTGCTGCTCGTTGAAGGTGTTACCCTCTATGCTGTCCAGCATGTTGGCAGGACCTGTTTTACCAGACGTTGTGGTAACGATGTCAGTGTCTTTCTGCAACATGTCGCCCATGACGGCCCACACGCTCCAGATGCCGTGCCAGGTGAGCCATTCCACCATGTCGCCCATCCCACGCGTCCAGGTCATCTTGTTAAGTGCCCACATAACGCAGCCTGCCTTGAAACTGGCCACGATGCTACGCTTGGCCATATCCCACATGATGTCGTTGTCAGTCAGGTCGGCATACTCACAGATCTCAGCCGCGAGTTTTTTGCACACCTTGTTGAGTTGTGGGATGACATAGCGACCTTTGCAGAGAGCGAGTGGTGCCATGCGGTTGTTCAGCTCCTGGTAGAAGCCTTCGTCGAACTGTCCGATGACCGGTATGTTCGGGTCACGTTTTGCGCTGCGGGGTTTGTAGCTGAACGCTATTCTGCCCAATGTTCCGTCCAGGAGGTTATACTTCAGAAACTTCCTGATGTCCGTTGGGTTCGAAGCCATCGAGATGTTGGTTCTCAGAATGGCCGACCCCGTGATGCCATCTACTGTAGCCCTCAGTGCCTTGTATCGTGCACGGTCGTGAATCAGACGGAGTATCTGTGTCATCTGCTTGTGGCCGCCACAGAGATTGTCCAGCATGACGGCCTCGGGCAAGTCTATGAACGTGGTGTAGCCCCCGTGCTTCTCGGCTGCCATCTGAGCCTTCAGGTATCCCGGACGCGTCGTGTCGCTCGGCATCACATGGATACACAGGTCCTGCTCGACCGGCTTATCCTTCTTATTGGCAGCATGGCTGGCTTTCTGCCATTCCACATACTTATTGATGGCTTCTTGGTCAGAGCGAAGCTCCTCACGCATGATAGCCTCTACCAAAAGTGAGTGCTGGCCCTTGTTATTGCCCGAATCAGCGCACAAAAGGCTTATCTGACCACATGGTTCGAACCATTGTCCGCTTGGGTACTGAAACTCTGCACCCGATATTTTCGCCCCCAACGGAGCGTAAAGCATGGGGTGTTCGGGCTGAAACATGTCTTTGCTTGTCTGTGAGAGCAGCAATTTCTGCGTCTCCAAACCCTTGCCGAGGGTTGGCATCTCGGGAGGTGTCGGTTTTGTAATGTCGTATATCATAATATGTTACGTGCTTTTTAGTGAAAAACTATAATATGAGTTTTCTCGGGGTTTCTTCAGTTCTTCAGTTCTTCAGTTGGGTTTTGAGGGGTATGCATTTCCCAAATTCTTCATATATATAATATATAACTTATTAATTATTAATCAGTTATAAGTGTTATTAGATAGAATTACTGAACTACCACCCCCTTATTTCTAACTGAAGAACTGAAGTAACTGAAGTAAATCGCTTAGCTGTCCTTTGCGTTCAGTCTCTTTAGTGCCTCCATCAGGATCTCGCGCATACGCTTGGGACCCATCAGGTCAGTCATCACCTCTATAGGCTCCTCTACAAAGGCCCTCTGCCAGTCGATACCCTCAGCGGCAAACACCTTCAACGTCAGCTGAAAGGCATGATCGCGAGTGCCGCTGAGTCGTCCGTGCTTGACCTTACGAATCAGCAGCGAATTGCTGCGAACGCGGGGCTTGTTGGCGACATAGTCAAAGGCAGCATTGCGCTGCAGTTGCAACTGTCCGCTGGTCTTGCTTCCCTGCTCCAGAACGGGTGTAAACTCGTCGTCAGGCACGAACTGTATGAACTTCACTCTCTGGTTCTCGTCACGGGTGACGACTATTGAACCGCTTACAAATAGCTCTTTATTCATACTGATTCCTCCTATTGGTTAAGTTTGACCATATCATTACAAACCACATCCTGATACAGGCATCCGTTTACCTCGTGAACCGAGAAGCGGAGCACGGCAGCCACCACGTCGCCCTCATAGAAGCGACATTGGGCAAGATTGCCGAAGAGAGTAGCGATGAACTCATCGCCGAATTTCGAACCACCCAACATTTTCAGTCGGATTTCACACTTAGCCAGTTGGCCACCCTCCTGCTTGGTGGAGGGGATGTAGCTCACATTTCCTTGCGAAACTACGCGAAGCATTTCTGTCTTCATACTGTTTCTTTTTTTTATTTATGAAAATGTGAGACCGGTCTCCATGCTCGCTCTCTAAAGGCGCCCGAAAGTCCGCATGGCAATCTTGATTTCTCTTGACTGCGGGTACAAAGGAATAAAAAATTCCAATATGCTGTATTTATCGACTTTGTGATAGTATATTTCACCACGCAATCGTATATTTAGACACTAATTGAAAGTCGTTTCAGCAGTTTTTCTGCAATTATCATCTGCCTCGTAAATACGCGGTCGCCATCAGGAACACGATACTTCTTCCAATCCTGAAAGTTCTTCCTCAAAATACTGTTTTGTGCCAGCGGCTTCTGAATCGACTGGTAGGTACACCGATGACTCATGCGTACATCTTTTAATAATGTGTTCATACGCTTCGAAAATTTTGCGATGTCACTATCCCAACCGCAGAAGTCCACCAAGACCCTATACACAGCCGTCCATTGAGTGCATACACCAAAGTCACCGACAACCTCGATGACAGCCGTTGCCACCTCATCGTCGCTCTTCTGCACCTTTACACACTGATACGTCACTCTCTCAATGGCACTCACTAGCCCGTTTGCCAGCATTGCCTCAGCCATTTGTATCTTCTGTTCAGAATCACCTTTTTCTAATAAAATTTTCATTTGTCGTTGCTTCGCGAGAGAAGATGAAGTTCCAGAATTGGTACCACGTTTAACTAGCTAGACTTCCTTCTCAATCACTTCGCCCGACCGGTCGCTCCTGTTCGACCATTTTAATTGGGTTACTTATTTATATATACCGAGGAATTACCCCCTGGGGTTTACCGTCTAACGATAGTTCATCGTCTTTCGGTTGCACCTTGCGTATAAAATAATGGGAATCTCCGCCCACTGCAAGGGCAGACAAGAAACCCACACCGAGTCTCCTCAATGTGGGTGCAAAAATATACAAAAAAAATCTGAAAATCTTTTGTGTAGCCCCTACAAAAATCAATGTAGGGGGGCTACATTTTTCAAATCTTACTGACTTCGGATGCAAGATTGGGGAATTTGCTTTCAATTGCTGCAACAACAGCTTTGATGTCAGATTCTGGCATAGTTCCTCTCATATTGGTACTAGCTGTAGTTGACTTATAGCCGGAAATCTTCTCTACAACCTCACCAAGTGTGGTTTTTCCAGGAGGATTATCCTTTTCAGTAATTCTACCGACGGCAGTTAAAAGAATGCCCATCTGCCTGTTGGTGAAGCAAGGATTTCCATTCTGTGCATTGAATGCTTTCTCTGGCTCATTAGTTGTAGCCTCCTCATATTTTCTCTTCCATTCCTCACATTCCTTCTTCAATGCATTAATTTCATCTTCTACGCTTTGATCTATAATACCTTCTTTCATGTTAATATGAAGATGTGATTCTGGATCGTCGATAATCTCAACAATCTGCTTATTCAATTCAGGAATATGCACGTTTGTCTTTTCTTTTATCTTTTTTCGGTAGGCCTCAGCTTTATTTCGTTGATCTAAAATTCCTTCCGCTATTGATTTTGCAGATATAGAATCATTATCGTTATTCCAATTGTCTATTGTATAGGAATACCAGAAAGGTATACCCTGTCCTGTTCCATATGAGTCGGAGGTGACTGTAGTAAATTGACCATCTTCACGGGCATGTCTTGCTTCTTCATCATCTATTGCTTGGGCAACATCCATTAAAAAATCAGAATGGATACTTTTTAGTAATTGCTTTACAAAGTTATTTTCATAGAGCGTTACTTCCATCCAGTTAACTTCATAAGGATTCAGCTCACCTTCATTGATACCCTTCGTCGTCCTTGAAATAATAGTATCATTATTCTCATCATATATCAAATAGGGAACATTAGCGAGATAACGTGAAGAGTCATTTCTTCTATCTATTTGAGGCAAGGAACTTTCATCATCTTTCTTTTCTTCATGTTCAAGAGGCATATCTTTGGTTTTAGAAGAGACCTCTGGAAGCCTCATGGTTTCAAGATAATCAATTAAATCTTGACATCTATCACTACTTACTACTATTCTCCTTATCATAGTTTAAAAAGGGAGTTCATCCTCCATATTTTGTTTGATTTCTTTCTCAATGTCATCGATAATAAGATTGCGGTCGTGCGGGTCTCTCCAAAAGCAAACAATATCCTTTAAACATTGCTTATCGTAATTATTACTTATGTCCGACCAGCAAACCCGCTGTAAATCTTCAGGTGTGATTGGCAACTTAACTACAAAATCACCTGAAAGATATGTGGGCCCAGAGCTTTCATAAGCTTCACTGAAATACTCGAAACAATTGTTGTTTTCAGCACATCGTTTTTTGATATCAGTTTCTATCGTATTCTTTAATCTTTTAAGGTCGGCACAATTGTCTCCATGCTCCTCCAAGAGAAAATATACCAAGCACATCACAACATCACCACGAGCAGGAACGGGTGTGTTATGTTGGCTTTTAGGCTTTGGACAAGATGCTACTTCATAGAAATATCCATAATGTAGATAAGGTCTTTTTATTTGTATGACAGCATTGCAGATGAAACAGGCATCGTTGAACATATTTGTGATGTTGTTCTCTACATTACTGTCAGTCACTCTCGTTCCATCCCTGTCGAGAAGCAAATCATAAAACAATCTGAATACCGACTCGTCGCTGTCTATGTCAAAATCGTCAAGCGTTTTCTCTTTGTATATCAATTGCCGTACTAATAACATAACAAGTTTATTACGAATTATACTTCCTAAATACAAACATCATCATTTACTCGTTTTGTTGGTTATCCTCTTTCTTCATCTGTCGAACAGAAGAGGGAGGGGACAATTTGTCCCTATCCTTCAAATATTTAATTTGCATTATCCGTTATTCCGTCTATCTCCTGCATCAGTCGTTCTGTCTGCTGCAACACGTAAATGATGCGCTGATAGTGCTTCACGTCCTCAAAGCCGAGGGTCATGCCCTTACGGTCTTTCAGCCATTTCTGAGCAGGCTGGTAGCCACCAATGAAGAAGTTCCAGGCGGATTCTGGTACGCCCTCAAAGTATTGGTCGCTGTTGATATAGACACGGTTCTGCTCCCAGCGGTAGCAGTCCACTTGCAGGGTGCCTGTTTGTGGGAATGATACGCCTGTTGAGTTTGGCAAATCTTCCATCAAGTGCAACTGTCGCAGTTCAGCACCTTTTTCTGCTAAGTCACGGAATTTCTCTGCATCTGTCGGATAAGGTATGCGAGGGAAGTCAATCTTCAAAAATTCCTTATAGCGTTCACGATAGCTGGGGCTATGCAGTACGGCATAGATATAGTCGAAGAGGTCTTGCGGATAGAGTACCCCATCAACTCCCTCTACGGGATCTACTAAAATCTTGTCATCAAAGCAAGGAAGGTAGTTCAGCCCCTTGGCAATCTTCTCATAAAGTTCTGTCTTGAAGTTGACGATGCGCTCTTCTTGACCCATATTCTCCTTGTATACGTAGAGAGGGAAAAATCTGCAATTATCGAATGAGGATATGCCGTCCTTGTCAACCAAGGTATTTGCAACAAAATAGTTGTTTGACATATCTCTACGAGTATTTCTGACAGCAAGTAAAGCAATGTTGTCTTTAAGAAGATGAGCTGCCTCTGGCATTCTTGGACGAGCCATAAATCCACTTGATTTACCAGTGTAATATGTCCATCTTAAATCAAAAGGCCTATAGAGGACTTGTGCAAATTGCCCCACTTTCATTTCCACATCTTGTTTTGCCCAAAGAACCTTCCATGCAACTCCATCATCACCTATAGAGAGTTTCTCCCTACATTCTTCAACATTACAATTCTTTAAAGTGCTTATTACTTGCTCTATTTTTTGCTTTGAGAACTGATATACAAAATCATCCCTCTTGGTCTGGATTCCAGAATTGCAAGCGATCATCAGTTCATCAACCTTAAATCCATTCTCATATTCGTCTTGTACAGAGAAATCCTTTGGTACAAAGAAATAGTATGGTTCTGTTGGTGTTAGTTCAGTCCATTGAATAGAAGATTGTGTTGCTTCATTTAGACAGGAATATTTATATTCACGTGTACCATATATGTTTTGATGGAATACCTTAGCAAGTTCGCTTTTTTCTTTATGGCCTGTTTTGACAAAGATATTAATGCTTACTCCTTGCATAATGTCAAAGACATTTTCGTCTTTGCTTCCATCAGGAGCAACCTCTTGTTTACGACTATTCCCATGAAGGTCAAGAATGAAAATCTCATCGAATACCTGCATCAAGGTCAGTCTCATCTGGCGATGTGTGATACCGTCAATGAAACTATTGTTGCTGATATAGGCGAGGATTCCTGAACCATTTTTCTCTACGTAGTGCTGCCCCAAACGAATAAACTTGATATAGTCATCGTCAAGATTAATTTTTCGTTCATTCAGATTCTTTTTGTAAGCATCAAGCAACCCTACTATCCACTTACCGTTATTCTGGCTCGAAACGCTGTACGGCGGATTACCTATCATCACCATTACTGGACAGTCACGCTTAATCACATTTGCCTCTGTTGCTTCACGGCTAAGCCACTGGGCAAAGAGGGTGCGAGGTTCGTTATTGCTCTCTTCGAGAGAGTTGGTCAGATATACATGTAGACGCTTGTCCGTCTTATGCTGATAGCCCGTTTCTGCAAGCAGCATATCCAGCTTGATATGAGCAACGGCATACGAAGCCATCAGTATCTCGAAACCATTAAGGCGAGGCAACAGATGATTCTCTACGTATTGCTGCCAGATGCCCTGATTGTCACGATAGCGGTCGTAAATCTGATTGACTACCTCTGCAAGGAAAGTACCTGTACCAGTGGCAGGGTCGAGAATCTGTACACGATGGAAGCGACGCTTCTCGTGCTTCATGCCGTCAGTGGTTCGTCTGTCACGGCTCTGCTCAATAGCGACTTCACGGTCTATCATCGAGTAGTCAGCAAGGCCTTCTGACAATCCAAACTCCTTCTGAAGAATCTCGTCGACAGCCCTTACAATGAAACCCACTACGGGCTGCGGGGTGTACCAAACGCCCTTAGACTTGCGCAACTTCGGACTGTATTCTGCCAAGAAATCCTCGTAGAAATGAATCATGGGGTCGTGGTGCTGCTTGTCTCTGCTGTAGTTGGCCATGAGCTTCTTCAGGTCAGTGGCCAGGAATACAGTTGCCAAGTCGTCGACAACCCACGAAATACGCTCGTCGAGGTCATTGCCTGCCAAGTTGTTGAAAATCTGACGCAGGAAGGGATTGGTCTTCGGAATCAGTCGGGCGGCCTCCTCACGACTAAAGTCCTCTGGTGTGTCATCATGCAGGCGGGCAGCAAACATACCATAGGCAATGGTCTGAGCATAGATGTCGGCAAAGTCCTCTTTCTTTAACTCCTGAATAAGCACATCCTTAAAGGCGTTATATTGTCCTTGCAGGTTGTCGTTTTCGATGGTTATTGTCTCATCATTCATCGCCGTCTCGATGATGTTAGCTAACAGACGAGCCTTAGCAGCCATCAACTTAGCCAGACGTGGAGCAGAGGTAATGCGCTGGATGCTGGAAGCAGCCAAGTGCTGAATCATGCTGAGAAACTTTTCTTCAGCCTCCGCAATGAATACAATCTTGTCACCCTTGATTTCTGCTATTCTCACACTATCCACAAACTCTCCCTGCTCATACAGATGGAAGTCCAGATAGTCTGTAAAGATAATATGATCAAGAGCCTGCTTATATCTGTCGAACTGCTCCTTGTGGCCGTTCTTGTTACGTCCGTCAAGGTCGTTGTCGTTCGCATCCTTTGCCTCCACAAAGAATATAGGCAAGTGGTCTTTCTCCCTTGAAACGATATAGTCAGGAGCACCACACTCGAAATGGGCAGGCTCATTAGTGACAACCATCTTGGGAAGAAGGCTCTGCAATAAGTCTTTCAGGGCTGGGCGATAGGAGTGCTCACGAGCAATGCCGGTCTTGTATTGCTTGTTAAGTTCGTCGATATATAGCTTCAGTTCGTCTGTCATATTGGTAGCAGTTTATATTGTTTGCAAAAATACAACTATTATTTTGAAAAAACAAGAAGAGAGCCGTTTTTCTTTGTATTACCCTTGCGGAATATCACAGAAATTCCTTAACCAAACGTTCAGGACTCATGCGCAAATCCCAAATAGTAGAAATGATTACTTCCTGGCGGCGAGGACGATAATAGTAGATCAATGTGAAATTCTTCTTTAAAATACATCCTCGATATTCGCGCTTCATTCCTCTTAACAATGGTTCTGGGGGAAAGGAAAGGGGCTGCTCCGATAAGCGCTTTTCTATTCGTTCTAACTCGGAAAGAAATCGCAACATGGTGGTTTGTCCATAGTCAAAAAAAAGACTGCTCTAAAATCTTAGCCAGTCTATTCTTTGCTTTGTTACGGATAATTACTGAAGCCATGATTGATGACTCTGCTTGAAATCGGATATAAACTCACTCAAAGGAGTCCATGCAGAAGGATTGTCTAACTCTCTTTCTGCATCCATCAGCTCGGCCTTGACTTCCTCAACTGTACGCGGCAGTCCGAAGTCTTGTCCTGGAAACTGGCAGTCTTCCATCTCTACAACAAGCTGTTCTTTTTTCATCATTATCTATATTGACGTTGCAAAGATAGGAAGTCTTGTTGAATATTCCAAATTATTCAGGGAAAAACTTACGGGATTTCTCTTTTTTTCCTTTCTCTTTTTCCTCCACTTATATTTGCATATCTCGATTATTTTTCGTACCTTTGTATAGTAAGTCAAAGGCGTTTTAATGCGCTGGGCTACAAATAATTAACCCTATATATTAACCATTAAAAACACACTAGAATTATGAACAAGACAACGAAAATTATTCTTCAGGCTCTGAGTTACATTATCAGTCTTCTGCTGGGCGCTGGCGGTGCCACGATGCTGAGTTAAGAAACGACCAAATACTATGGGAAACACGCGATTCAAAATCTCTCAGTACGCCTGTGCGGTGCTGCTCATCGTGAGCAGCATTGCGCTGGTGTCTTATCAGGTCATTATGATTGACGACGTGTCGAACGGTCTGCTGGTCTATGTTGCCCAGGCCTTCCTGCTCGTCGCCAGCATCTTCGGCCTCGACTATTATGTTAAACTTATCACGAAGAAAATCAATGGAAAACACACAACTCAATGACACGCGGCTGTCGTCCCACTTCCGTCTGGGCGAGTTTCTCAATCTGGGCAAGTACCCCGACAACAAGCCCACCATGCAGCACGTGGTTTACATGACCTATGGCTGTCTGATGCTCCTGGAGCCCGCCCGCCAAGTGGTCGGTCCCATCATCATCAATTCTGGCTACCGCAACCCTCGCGTCAACACCCTGGTCGGTGGCGTCAAGAGCTCTCAGCACCTCCTTGGCCAGGCTGCCGACATCCGCCCTCGCGACCCGCAGCAGTTCTCTAAACTTGTGGACTTCCTCCGCGCCAATCCTTACACCGACCAACTCCTGACTGGCAACGGCTGGCTCCACATCTCGTGGAATCCCTTCGCCCTACCCCGCCACTTCGTCAGAATCGGGTATTACAAATAGAAAAATGGGCACAAAGGGGTCTACCCCTTTTGTGCCCTTTATTTCTTGACCACCTTACCGTTTGCGGGGAACATCACTTCACCACGATTTTTTTGCCATTCTTGATGTAGATGCCACGCTGGGTGGGAAGGCTTTGCCTTCTTGCATGATGCGGAGGGTCTCGGTGATGGCGGGGTCGTCGCTGTTGAGGTACTCTATCCAGGCCTCTTCCTTCATCATGTTGTAGATGATGCGGCTGATGATGAAGCGCTCCAGGAGCTTGTAGGAACGCTGGATCATGAGGTTGCGACGCTTCAGGCCGTTCTTCTCGGCATAGGTGGCAAACTTGTCGACGATGTTCTGGCGCTTCAGGTAGTTGGCCATGTCGTTGACACCATCTATCTGGCTGAGCTTCTGACGGTTCTCGTCGGTATAGCTGTAGGCGAACATGATGATTTGTCCGCTCATGGATGCCTGCTTGTAATAGGAGGTGACATTCGTGGTATCTTCAGGGACGAAGATGTCGGGGGTGATGCCACCACCACCATAGACGGGACGGCCATTGGCGGTGTGATACTCCTTGCCCTCGTGCTTGATGCTGTCGCCAGAGAAGAACTCGCCGTGCTCGTAGCGTGCAAGGATGTCTTCCTCGTAGTCTTTGTTCTCGCCTGCGGTGTAGGGCTTCTGGATGCAGCGTCCTGAGGGTGAATAGTAGCGGGCAATGGTGAGGCGAATCATGGACTGGTCACCAAAGGCGATGGGCTGCTGTACGAGACCCTTGCCGAAGGAGCGGCGCCCGATGATGGTGCCTCGGTCGTTGTCCTGGATGGCACCAGCGAGAATCTCGGATGCCGATGCAGATGTCTCGTCGATGAGGATGATGAGGGGTATGTGCTGGTAGCTGCCGCGACCATCGCTACGATACTCCTGACGGGGCGACTTGCGGCCCTGGGTATAGACGATGAGGCGGTTCTTGGGCAGGAACTCGTTGGCAATCTGTACGGCCGACTGCAGGTAACCGCCTGTATTGCCGCGCAGGTCGATGCAGAGGCTCTGGAAGCTTTCCTGCGACAGCTTGGCCAGGGCGATGAGCAGTTCGGGGTAGGTGTTCTCGCCGAAGTTCTTGATGCGGATATAGCCCGTCTTGCTGTCGAGCATGTAGGTGGCGGTGACGCTCTTGGTGGGTACCTCGCCACGGGTGACGGTGATGCTGCGCACCTTCGTCTCGCCATAGCGCAGGATGCCCAGCTTGACCTTGGTGTCCTTGGGGCCCTTCAGGCGGTGCATGGCTTCCTCGTTGGTGAGCGTCTTACCCGTAAAGGGCTTGTCATCGACCATGACAATCTTGTCGCCAGCAATGACGCCAGCACGCTCGGCAGGACCGTTGCTGATAACCTGCTGCACGTGGAGCGTGTCCTGACGGATGGTGAACTCGATGCCCACGCCGGAGAACGAGCCGCGCAGGTCGTCGTTGGCCTGCTGCACGTCCTTGGCAGAGATATAGACGGAGTGGGGGTCCAGCTCGGCGAGTATCTGGGGCATAGCCTTCTCGACGAGGTCGTTGACATTGACCGTGTCCACATACTGGTCGTTGATGATGTGCAACAGGTTGTTGAGCTTGTTGCTGCTGCTGTTGATGATGCTCAAGCGATTGCCTGAGAAGTGGTTGGCATAGAACGTGCCAATCAGGATGCCAATGACTACGCAGATGGCCATCATCAAGGGTGAAAAGCGGTGCTTATTCTGATTCATATTTCTATCTTTTCGTTATTGCGTTATAACGACATAACGTTCGGTTATTCTCCTAAGTAAACTACTTCGATGCCTGCGCGCTCCAGTAGTTCGATGCCATCCATGAGACGGTATTTCTCACCATAGACCACGCGCTTGATGCCAGACTGGATGATGAGCTTGGCGCACTCAATGCAGGGCGAGGCGGTGATGTAGATGGTGGCTCCGTCGGAGTTGTTGTTCGAGCGTGCCAGCTTCGTGATGGCATTGGCCTCGGCATGCAGAACGTAGGGCTTGGTGACGCCGTTGTCGTCCTCGCAGACGTTCTCGAAACCGCTGGGCGTGCCGTTGTAGCCGTCGCTGATAATCATATTGTTCTTGACCACCAGTGCACCCACCTGACGGCGTGTGCAGTAGGAGTTCTTTGCCCAGATGCGGGCCATCTCCAGGTAGCGCTGGTCAAACTTGGTTTGCTTATCCATGGGTCTAATGGGTTTTATGGGTTTTGTGGGTTTTATGGGGAGGTTTGATACCGTTTCTTTTCAGCAAGGCATCGATGGTGGGCTCACCGCCACGGAAGCGCTTGTAGAGCGTCATGGGGTGCTCGGTACCACCCTTGGAGAGCACCTCGTCGCGGAAGCGCTGGGCGGTCTCTTGGTTGAAGATGCCGTGTTTCTTGAACACGCTGAAGGCATCGGCGTCGAGCACCTCAGCCCACTTGTAGCTATAGTAGCCGGCAGCATAGCCGCCTGCCATGATGTGCGAGAACTGTACGGTCATGCAGGTGTCGGGCAACTGTTCGCCCAGAATGGCTTTCTTCCACGCCTGCTTCTCGAAGGGGATGATGTCCTCTGTGAACTCCTCGCGCTGGGTATAGTAGGCCATATCCAGCAGACCGAACGATACCTGTCGCAGACAGGCTGTTGCCGCCATGAAGTTACGGCTCTTGACGATGCGGTCGATGAGCTCGTCGGGTAGGGGCTCGCCCGTCTGATAGTGGAAGGCGAAGGTGCGCAGGAAGTCTTTCTCGATGGAGTAGTTCTCCATGAACTGTGAGGGCAGCTCCACGAAGTCCCACCAGACGTTGGTGCCACTCAGACTCTCAAAGCGCGTGTTGGCAAACATGCCGTGCAGCGAGTGGCCGAACTCATGGAGGAAGGTCTCCACCTCGCCCAGTGTCAGCAGGGCAGGCTTCTCTTCTGTAGGCTTGGTGAGGTTCATCACCACCGAGACGTGCGGACGGACGTTCTCGCCCTTCTTGTCGATATACTGTCCTTGATATTCCGTCATCCAGGCACCGCTCTGCTTGCCCTTGCGGGGGTGGAAGTCAGCGTAGAAGACGGCGAGATAGCTGCCATCCTTGTCGAACACCTCGTAAGCCTTGACGTCAGGATGGTAAACAGGAATGTCCTTGTTCTCCTTGAAGGTGATGCCGTACAACTTGTTGGCAAGACCGAAGACACCGCCTATCACCTTCGACAGTTCGAAGTAGGGACGCAGCATTTCCTGGTCGATGTTGTACTTCTTCATCTGCAGCTTGTGACTGTAGAAACTAGTGTCCCAAGGCTTCATCTTATCTACATCTTTGTGGGCCAACTTGCGTAGTTCGTCGCGTTCCTTGACAGCTGTAGGTTTGTACGCATCGACAAGGTTGTTAAGCAGGCGGTAGACACCGCGCGTATTGCTGGCCATGCGACGCTTCAGCACGTAGTCGGCGTAGGTCTTGTAGCCCAACAGCTGGGCTATCTCACGGCGCAGGTTGACGATGCGCTTGCAAATCTCGATGTTGTTCTCCGTGTTGTCGTGTGTACAGACGGTGTTGTGCGCCATAAACAGCTGCTTGCGCAACTCACGCTGAGTGCTGTACGTCATGAATGGTGAGAATGACGGAAAATCCAGTGTGAACACCCAGCCCTGCTTGCCTTGCTCCTTGGCCGTCAGCGCAGCAGCCTCGCGAGCCGTCTCAGGCAGTCCGTCCAGCTGTGCCTCGTCGGTGATGTCGAGCGTGAAGGCTTTCTGCTCCTTCAGCAGGTTCTGCGAGAACTGCAGGGAGAGCATCGATGCCTCTTCCGTCAGCTGGCGCAGACGCTCTTTGCCAGCCTCGTCGAGCAGGGCACCAGAGCGTACGAAACCATCGTAGCAGTTGTCGAGTAGCATCTTCTCCTCTGGCGTCAGCTTGCGGTGGTGCAGGTGTACCTGACGGATACGCTCAAAGAGTCGGGGATTCAGACGCACGTCGTTGGCATGCTGGGTGAGGATGGGCTGCATCTTCTGGGCCAACGCATCCATCTCGTCGTTGGTTTCTGCGCTGAGCAGGTTGAAGAACACCGTCGATACGCGTGACAACAGGTCGTAGTAGCCCTCGTCCTCCTCTGTATTGATGATGGTGTTGTCGAAGGTGGGCTTCTCCGGATTGTTGATGGTCTTCTCTATCTGTTCGTTGTCACGACGAATACCCTCCATGAAAGCTTCCTCGAAGTCTTCCAGGCGGATACGGTCAAAGGGCACGGTATCGTGCGGGGTACCATAGGGTTCGAAAAAAGGATTGACACGCTTTCCTTCTGTCATTTCCTGTCTATCTGGTTCGTTCATACTAACTTTTTTCTCTTTTTAACTTGCAAAGATAGTGTAAATAGAGCGAACCGCAAAATAAATTAGTTTTTTTTAATCTACATGAGCAATCGTTCAAGCAAAGGAATTTCAATGCGCCCGCGATGAAGCGTCAGCTGTTGGTCGCGCTGCATGTCGTTGAGGGCGTGGCTGATGTCCAGACGACTGTCGTTGAGGTCGTCGGCAATCTGCTTCATCAGCACATAGAACGTCTTGGGACCGGCAGGGTAGAGACAGCGCGAGAAGAAGTAGCGCACCAACCGTTCGCGCAGGTCCTTGGGGGCTGAGCGCCAGGCACGACGGTGCAGGCGCTGGCTCTCTGTCGCCATAATGTTGAGCAGGTTCAGGCGGAACACCAGTTGGGTTTCCAGCAGTAGCAGTACCTCCTGCTTGTCGATGGTGATAAAGTTGCAGGGACTGTCGGCTCGGAACGTGCTGCTATAGCGTTGGGACAGTCCGAAGAGACGGTCGGGCTGTACGATATACGGTGCCTTGACGGTTTCTACGACTCGGCAACCACCATCATCGCTGAGCGTCTCACACTGCAGACTGCCGTGCGTGAGGAAGGTGAGATGTGTGCAACTGTCGCCCTCCTTGACCAGATGCTTGCCTTGCTGCAACTTCATGAATCCCAGCTTGGTATGTGTCACCACCTCCATCAGGTCGGCGTGACTCATGCCCTGAAAGAGCGAGAAGCGTAACAGTTGGTCGTATATCTCCATCTTACCTCTTACTTCTTACATCAGACATCAGCCCTATTACTTCGCAATCTTGTCTTTGAGACTGGGTGAGTACCACACTTTGGTCTCGCCTTTGTCGTCGTAAATGATATATGCCATGAGGTCAGGATTACGCTCCAACACCTTCTTGGCACCTTCGAAACCCATCACCATGAAGGCTGTGGCATAGGCATCAGCACGCATGCAATGACTGGTAAGCACAGTGGCTGAGAGAATGTTGTGCTGTACCGGATGACCCGTCTTGGGGTCGATGGTATGGGCATATTTGCGCTTGCCCTTGTAGTAGAAATTACGGTAGTTGCCACTGGTGGCCATCGCCTTGTCTGTGAGGTTGAGGACGGTCTGCAGTTCATTACCCTCCTGCAGTGGGTCGTCGGTGGGTTTGGTGACGCCAATTTTCCAAGGCACGCGCTTCTCGCTGATGCCATGAGTAACCACCTCGCCACCAATCTCTACCATATAGTTGGTGATGCCTTTCTCCTCTAAAAGACGGGCCACGACATCCACGCCATAACCTTTGGCAATAGCAGAGCAGTCGAGGGTGATGCGTGGGTCGCGCTTTACTATCTTCCATTGTCCATTGGCCTTCTCACATCTTATCTTCTGATAGCCCACGATAGCCATCAGCGAATCGACGGCATGCTTGTCGGGCATTTGCTCGTGCTTGAAGCCGAAGCCCCAGGCGTTGACCAGTGGACCTACTGTAATATCGAAGGCTCCATCGGTGTCCTCGCTAATCTGCTGTGCCTGCTGGTATACCTCCACGAACATTGGGTTGAGCGCTACAGGCTGGTTGTTGTTGACGCGCGAGATGATGCTCTCCTTGTTGAACATCGACAAGGCATTATCGACCTCCTTCATTTTTGCCTCCAACTCTGGCTGCAGGTCGTCGTCATACTGGTAGGTGATATGATAGGTGGTACCGAAGATAGCTCCTGCGCACTTCTGGTAGGGTGTGTTGTGTTGCTGGCGGATAATGAGGACAGTGCCCACGATGAGCAGTATCAAAAAGGGAATCTGCCAGAGTAGTCGTTTGTTGTGGTTAGTCATATTAGTAGTTTTGTTGTTTTGTTCGTTATATCATTATCACGTTTTCACGCATTAAATATCGATGATCACGTTGAAGTTAACACAAAGGTTGTCTCGGTCGTTAATGCCAAAACCTGGCACGTACCAGGAATTGCCAATGTCGCCCTCCTCATGGAACAGACGACGTTTGTAGCGGACCGTCCAGCCCAGATGGAAAGGCCCGTAGATGGAGGCATCGATGCCAAAGACAGCCTCCAGCCAATGCTGGTAGCAACTGATATCCTCGCTACCGAAGTCGGATTTGGTCTTCCATACGGGGTCTTCCAAGTTCTTGCGAAGGACGTCGCACTTATAGTTAGTGTAAGCATAGCGGAAACCGGCATAGATGCGGTAGGGCTCGTGCTTCTTCTTCATGATGTTCCAGTCCATGCCCAGTCGGAAGTAGGGAGCTGTGGTCTTGTAGGTCAGACCAGTCACTTCGTCTTCTTCGTGGTTGGCGCGACCAATACCCAACTCGAAGACAGGAAACCATTGGTCGTGCAGGTTGATGCGCAAGGCACCCTCATACTCACCCCTATCGCTGAGCATCAGCTTGGCAGGTCCGACAAGGTCGAACGACAGCGCAAAGCCGCGGAAGAAAGCTATTGAGTCTTTCTCCATCCGGAAAATCTTCTGTGCCTGTGAGCTCTCAACGCCCACCACCAGCAACAGCAGACTAACGGTTAGCCTTGAGATAAAGGAAGAGAT
>Ga0310695_10005428_pt1 | contig 22252 bp, 19 predicted proteins | sample RumenRJG_04DNA_FD_203882 | JGI IMG/M metagenome (GOLD analysis project Ga0310695, IMG submission 203882) | Bovine rumen microbial communities from Lethbridge, Alberta, Canada - RJG_04 (v2) (version 2) | ecosystem: Host-associated > Mammals > Digestive system > Stomach > Rumen | place: Canada...
TCGTTGAGACAATCAAGAATGCGATTCTATCTTAGCGCCCTATGGCAATTTTGCAGTTACCTCTTCTGGCCTCAATGGGGGAAGAAGAGGTAAGCATATCATAACGCAAAAGGAGCAGATCAGTTTCTGCTCCTTTTGTTATTTTCCATACTTGCCGTCCTTCGCCTCAAAGATCGTGCTCGGCTCATGTACCTCTATCGAGTGCCAGACTCCAAGAGGTACTTGTATGCCAAATATCTTTTCTCGCGGACAAACCCTGAATCGAGCCACCTCTGCAAAGCACGTCTCGTCAGCAGCTCTTTCACCATCATGAACAGGTCCGCCTGCATCCATATTAGGCAGTTCTTCGTAGAACACCCAATCCAGACATCCTTCTAGACAAATCACACTCTCCGATGTTTTCAGATGCCGGTGTATCGGCACACGCGTCCCGGGCTCCAGCGCATTCAACATCCTTTGGCTCGTATCCTCAGTTGTAGTCCTCAGGTCAAAGTTCTGCCTAAGCCTCTCCGACTCCTTCGCTTTCTGATGCAGCTCAGAAAGCAGTACCTTATTGATCAATTGAACATCCATCGTCTCCAAACCATGTCACTTCTTCAGCGATGCTAGATACTCCTCATGCAGATGATAATACTTCATCTTGAATAGCACATACGCTACAGCCAAAACCAAAGCAGCTGTCACTAGATAAATCCAATGTGCCACAATGGTATTCGGAATAAGGTATATGAATCCCAGTGAAACTGCCAATTGTAATCCCATGTAAATTATGGAAACAGTGACATGACTCATCTTCAGCTCATTCGCCATCAATTGATAGGCATGCTTACGATGTGCCTGACCAAGGTTCTCATGCAGCATAATGCGATGGAAAATGGTCATACTGCCATCGATACCATAAACCAGGAAGAACACAATCCATGTTACGTCCTCTGTTGCCAGCATCAGTTTGCCCAATGCAAACAGGATGATAAAGGCAATACCAATACTTCCCACATCCCCTGCAAAGCACTTCGCTTTGCCACGAGGTCTGAAGTTAAACAGACTAAATACTAGCACCCCAATTATCGCCACAATCAAATACGATTCATCCACAAAAGCCCCTTCTGTCATCTCGAGCCCGTCGAGAGATCTATTAACCAATGCAATCGGCACGAGCATCGCGAGTGCATACCCAGCAGTTATTCCATTAATTCCATCCATAAAGTTAATGATATTCGTCGCCCCTACGCAGAAGAACAGAGCCACCAGCGCAATCACCACCTGCAAGAACCATGAACCTTGAACCGTGCCCCCTGAACCAAGATTAATTGACCAAAACATCAGCAGTATCGAACCTATCTGCACTGCCATCCTAAAACTATCAGGTAAGGAATGTATGTCATCCCAGAAACTCACGCCGCACACCAGCACCAATCCCACCATAAACGGCAGGTACCCCTGAACCACGCACCATTCACCCTGAGCCATTTGCCATATAAACCATATAACCACGGATATGGCAAAAACAACGCCCCCACCCCTCAACACGATTGTCGAGTGACTACTCCTCTCATTAGGCTTGTCGATGATGTTATACCTATCCGCTATTTTGAAATAACATAGCTCTGCCACTACCAAAATAGCAGCAATAATCAAATATGTAATCCAAATATTCATATCATTAAAACACTTCATTCATTTATGAATATCAATCAATTTTTTCTAAATAAATTGTTTTATTCCATATTTATTCTTACCTTTGCAGCGGCCATGTAGCTCAGGGGATAGAGCAACGCCGTAACGAAGCGTTTGGTCCCTGGTTCGAATCCCGGCATGGAATATTCTTTAAAACAATATATCTACTCAGGGGGCAATTATGTTTCCTGAGTTTCTATTAAAGCCACAAGGCAATTTGCACAAGATATAAACAAAGAAAAGTCCTAATCTTTAAAACTCTCCAACGTCCTCTGCAATCCAGTTCTTGCATCCACCAGCATTTTGTCCACGCCCAATGCCTTTTTGATTTTGGCATTGGAGGAAACATAATTCTCCGTCAGTTTCTTAAGGCGTTCGGAATTCAGGGGAAGATGCAGCATACCACCTAACTTAGCGACAGAGGTCATCAAACCGCTCATTCTTCTTATCAGCGAACCTGTATTTACATCATAGATCTCTCTTGTCTTGCCAGCATTCCAATCCTTAGCAATATCCGAGATATAAAAATGTCCTGTGACTTGCAGATAATACACTTTCTGTACAAATCGCTCTAACTTCTTTACCATATCACTTATATAACCAAATAAACTTGGTCACTTATAAATCACTCTCACCTTATACTCTGTAGGACTATTGGTTGCTTCCTCATGATACAACTGCACACTATTCAAATCACTTTTCAGAATCTTAAGCGGATTTTCTTTTTCTGCTTTTCTTGCCGCCCTATTCACTGGTATTATATCCAAATTCCAACGGTTCTCAGGGAGCGTAAATTTTAAAGTAGTACCAACTGTGCTGTTTGCTGGTATCGTCACATATTGCTCCACTGCTTGTCCATTGACAATATTACTTCCATCAATATCTATAGAAGAATCTTCCCCTGATTAATAAAAGACCGCACGTGAATTCAAATTCGCTACCAACGCATTTCCAGAAACCACAGCATCCCTCACATTCGTCAGTTCAAAAGTTGTTCCACGTGTTCCTTTATGTTCGAGATGATTACCTCTGATTATGACCTTCTTCAATCCTTGTAACTTCAGCAATGGTTCGTTCGGTGTTGTAGGTATAATATTATCCTCATTGATACATTTATTCCCTTCAATTAGGGCCACACTATTCTCTATAGGATTCGTCAGCGTTATCCCGATATTGTCAGCCACATTGCTGTTTGTTACAGTGTTGTTTCTTATTACTATCTGGTCTATCGTAGTATTCGAATCCCCATAAACTGCTATAATTCCTACAATTGGGATTGTTCTAGCCGATTGTGATTCTCCTTTACATATAATCGTATTGCTCTCGCAGGTCACTTTATGTAAATGCATTCTGTTGTCGCGAAATGCCGAACTCTCAAATGTTATTGCTGGAGTCGTTTTGGGTTGATTATGAGAAAAGGGAACCATCAACTTCTCAATGTAGTTGTTTGCCACATAGTCGTAATCACAAGAACCATTGTAATACCCTGCACAACGAATAGCATATCGACCTACATTGTAAATCTTATTATTCGTTATAACCTGATGCTCCCCAGACACATAGATACCCAAAGAACCCGGATTACAATTAATAGTGTTATTGTCCACGAACTGTGAACTGTTAAATAGCTGTAAAGCAGTATAGTCAGAAGTTATCGTGTTACCAATAACCCTTAGATTGGATGCATATGTATACACCCCATGTTCTAAAGCATCCTCTACTATGTTATCCTCAAAAGTGGTATGAACATCTGTTCTTGCATCAGCAGCTGGAACATTTGTGGTCGAATAATTGCAATATAGAGCATCGTAAAAACATTTGCCTTCTATTCTCTTGAATACATTCTTTTTCACCAAAGTATTTGTTCCTCTGGCATAAATGCCGAAGAGTCCGGTAAAACTACATGATGCATTATCCGCCGTATGCTCTTTAAGACCTCCTCCTATCACATTGTTGCATATCACATTACCAGAAGAAAAATAATCATCAATATTAATTCCAACCCGTGTCGGGTCTTTAATTGTTAGATTCTCCACACGATTATTTGAACCTTTGATATAAATTAATGACGCATCCCAACTAATCTTTGCAAATTTCTGTTTACCAGAGTAAACATTCACGGTATTGACTATTCCACACCCAGAGATAGTCCCACCTCCAGTAATCATAGTGTTATTTCCGCGAATCTCAATTAAGTTTCCAAGTGGAGAATACGCTTTCAGTCTACCTGTAATAATGATTGTTTTATTCGAAGGAAAGATAAGCGGAGTAAGCATAGAATCCAATGTTTGATTCTTCTGTGCAATCACGTCCAGATAATAATTCTGTTCATCATCAGGAATCGTCTTATACCTTTTGTAGTCGAATGGAGCATTATGAATCAGATAGTCCTTACTTAGAACAACTGTATCATAAACATTAATTGCCTTCTGCACAGCCTCCCTGTCATCTGTACGTCCGTCACCTTTAGCCCCAAAAAATTCAGGATAGCCAATGTCTTTGCCTTCCGTGGGCCAAGCCATACGACTACCCTCGGCATTTGCAATACAAGGTAAAATCGCCATATAAAAAATGACGAGAAAACATCGTATAGATTCTCTGAAAAATTTCATCACAATTGGAGTGACAAGGCATTGAGAATGCAGGGGTTATAACTCTTTCCGCCAGACCATCTTGTTTACTATACCAACATAGCTTTGGATAATCTTCACCACCTTGGTAGAGACATTCTCCTCGATATAGTCAGGCACAGGAATGCCGTAGTCACCATTCTGGTTCAATGTCACTGCTGTATCTACAGCCTGGAGCAATGACTTCTCATCGATACCTGCGATGATGAAACATGCCTTATCGATAGCCTCGGGACGTTCTGTTGAGGTACGGATGCAGATAGCAGGGAATGGATGACCTACACTTGTAAAGAAACTACTTTCCTCAGGCAGGGTTCCTGAGTCCGACACTACTGCAAAAGCATTCATCTGAAGACAGTTATAGTCGTGGAATCCAAGTGGCTCATGCTGAATCACACGCTTATCAAGAACAAAGCCTGACTGTTCCAGACGCTTGCGGCTACGGGGATGGCAGCTATAGAGAATTGGCATGTCATACTTTTCAGCCATCTTATTGATAGCGGTGAAGAGACTCATAAAGTTCTTCTCTGTATCAATGTTCTCTTCACGATGGGCTGACAGCAGGATATACTTACCCTTCTCCAAGCCCAGACGCTTGTGAATGTCACTTGCCTCAATCTCGGCCAAGTTCTGATGCAAGACCTCAGCCATAGGACTACCTGTTACATAGGTGCGCTCCTTGGGCAAACCACAGTCTGCCAGATAGCGACGTGCATGCTCTGAGTAAGCCATGTTTACGTCACTGATGATATCAACGATACGACGGTTTGTTTCCTCTGGCAGGCATTCGTCCTTACAGCGGTTACCAGCTTCCATGTGGAAGATGGGGATATGCAGTCGCTTGGCACCAATCACTGACAGACAACTGTTGGTATCACCCAACACAAGAACTGCATCAGGCTTCGTCTCTACCATCACCTTATATGATTTATCGATGATGTTACCCATCGTAGAGCCAAGGTCATCACCAACAGCTTCCATATAGATATCAGGATCTGCTAATTTCAAATCCTTGAAGAACACTCCATTGAGGTTATAGTCATAGTTCTGCCCTGTATGTGCCAACAAACAGTCGAAATACTCCCGACATTTGTTTATCACCGCAGCAAGGCGAATAATCTCCGGCCTTGTGCCTACTATGATGAGAAGCTTCAACTTCCCGTTATTCTTAAAACTTGCCATATCTTCTATTTTACAGGTTCAAAATAAGTATCAGGTTTGTTTGGATTGAATATTTCGTTGCAGTACATAACTGTCACCAAATCTTCTGTATCACTCAGGTTGATGATATTGTGCGTATAGCCTGGCAACATGTGAACGGATTCTATCTTGTCGCCACTCACCTCCCACTCCAGCACTTTGCCTTCTGGATCATTGAGGTTACGTTGCTGGATGAGTCCATGACCTTTCACCACGATGAACTGTTCAAACTTAGTGTTGTGCCAATGCTGTCCTTTGGTAATCCCCGGCTTAGAGATATTGATGCTTACCTGCCCTGCATTGTGCGTATGCACCAGTTCCGTAAAACTCCCGCGCTCATCCACATTCATCTTCAATGCAAAAGCCGCCTTCTCGTATGGTAAGTACGAAAGATACGTGCTATATAGCTTCTTTACAAAACTCCCACTCGGAATTTCCGGAATCATCAGCGTCTTAGGCTGCTCCGCAAACTCCTTCAGCAGCTCCACAATCTCGCCAAGAGTCACTTTGTGAGTAATGGTAGCAGCACAGTAACGGCCATCTTCCTTGTAAACAGTCGCCACGCCATCAAACTCGCAATGATGTTCTTTGCCTTGAAGTGCATCCAGCATTTCATCTACCAAGTCATCAATATAGAGCAGTTCCAGTTCAACACTGGGGTCGTTGACGGTATAAGGCAAGTCATTCGCAAAGGCATTACAGAACGTAGCCACCGCTGAGTTATAGTTTGGTCTGCACCACTTGCCAAACAAATTCGGGAAACGATAAACCAAGACTTTAGCACCCGTCTCTTTACTGTAATCAAAAAACAGTTCCTCACCCGCTTTCTTGCTCTTGCCATATTCGCTCGTTCCAAAACGACCAGCAAGGGTAGCTTGGATAGAGCTGCTTAACATTACTGGGCATGTATTTCCATACTTCCGCAGGTTGCTGAGCAAAGTCGAAGCAAACCCGAAGTTGCCCGCCATAAACTCACTCTGTTCCTTGGGCCTATTCACTCCCGCCAGATTGAATACAAAATCCGCTTCACGACAATACTGATCCAACTCCTCTGGTGTGGAATCAATATCATACTCAAAGACAGCTTCTATAGCCAGATTAGGAAATCTTCTATCTTTACCGTCTTTTATATTATTTAATGCAGCACAGAGATTCTTACCAACGAACCCCTTCGCACCAGTCACCAATATTTTCATCGAAATATCTGTGTTATCTGTGATACCTGTGTGACTTACTTCACAATGTTAGGAATACCATTTAGTTCATTCTGGATATACTCCAGAGAAGCTATCTTAGCCTTGGTTTCCTCCACGGTTAACAACTTGGTATTATTACTATTAAACTCAGTCAGAACTTCACGCTTTGTATTGCCTTCTGTGAAATATTTATCGTAATTAAGTGTACGGTTATCTGCTGGTACACGATAGAAATTACCCATATCTTCAGCCTTGGCACACTCCTCATTGGTCAGCAATGTTTCATACATTTTCTCACCATGACGAATACCAATCACCTTGATGTCTTCCTTCTTACCACCGAACAGCTCACAAACAGCCTCCGCCTGCGTCTGAATCGTACATGCCGGTGCTTTCTGCACCAGAATATCACCATTCTGTCCATGCTCAAAAGCGAACAGCACTAAATCCACAGCTTCTTCGAGCGACATGATGAATCGTGTCATCTTGGGTTCCGTCAATGTAATCGGATTACCCTTCCGAATCTGTTCAATCCACAGAGGAATCACGCTGCCACGACTACACATCACATTTCCATAACGTGTGCAACAAATCTTTGTTTCGCCAGACTGTCTTGACTTGGCTACGGCAATCTTCTCCTCAATGGCCTTGGTGATGCCCATCGCATTGATAGGATATGCCGCCTTGTCCGTACTCAGACAGATCACACACTTCACGCCTGCATCAATGGCTGCATCCAGCGTATTGTCCGTACCAATCACGTTAGTCTTCACAGCCTCCATCGGGAAGAACTCGCAGCTGGGCACCTGCTTCAGAGCGGCAGCATGGAATACATAGTCTACGCCCTTCATAGCATACTTCAATGTGCTTTTGTTGCGCACGTCACCGATATAGAACTTAATCTTGTTAGCCACCTCCGGCATACGAGCCTGGAAGTCATGACGCATATCGTCCTGTTTCTTCTCATCACGCGAGAAAATGCGAATCTCACCTATGTCAGTTCTCAAAAAACGATTAAGAACTGCATTACCAAAACTACCCGTGCCTCCAGTAATAAGGAGGGTCTTGTCTTTAAATACTGACATAACTATGTTTATTCTATTATTATTCAATCACATAATTTCTCAACACATCCAGCGGTTCCCAACCAAGTTCTTTACGTGCCTTCTCATTGGAGAAAGTCAAAGACTTGGTCATTTTTTCCAACTTGTATGAATTGATTGGGGCTTTAGAACCTAATAAATCTCCCACTTTAGCCATACACCAAGCCATCCAATAAGGAATACTGACAGGTTTGTGCTTACCAAGCTGCTTAGCTACAGAAACAGAGATCTCCCCAAAAGTTGGCTGATAACTATCACAGACATTGTATATGCCACCTTTTTCTTCAAGCAAAGGCAACAGATGAGCTATATCCTCTGCCATCAAAATACTCTTTTTCACCTTACCCCCTGCAATATTCAAGTAGAAACCTTTCTTGATGCCATTCACCATAGCACCAAGATTGCCTGGAGCATTCTTGCCCGCAAGCAGAGAAGGACGAAGGATACCTAACACGACACCATTCTTAGAGCACCATTCAGTCAGATACTTCTCTGCCATTATCTTGCTCTCTGCATAAGGACTATTCCCTTCCAATGGATGCTCCTCGGTAATCATGTCACCATATTCACATCCATATACTGCAACTGTACTGATGAAGACAAGAGCTTTGGGTATACCAGCATTCTCCAGAGCCTTACACAGGTTTACAGTTCCTTGATAATTAACATCATAAAACACCTGCTTCTCTGCTTCTGTCTTTGGCACTGTATGAGCTTTGCCTGCCGCATGAAGCACCACTTCGTAATGAGTATTGATTGGTGGTATTTCCTTGGCCATATTTATCTTGATGTCATCATCATCGGTTAATCCGATGGTGTGAACATCATAATTCTTTTCTAATATTGGACGTATGTTATAGCCAAGGAAACCAGAAGCGCCTGTAAATAATAATTTCTTCATACTATAATTAAAGATGTCTTTGACAATTCAATTTTGTTCCTGCAGCTTTCCTTCGATGGAGGCTCTAAGCAAAGCTAAAGACTCTTCTCTCTTTGATTTTAAAATAGGATCAACAGAACTATAATCTACCTGCGGTAACACTTTAGGTAGAGATGATGTTTCATAATACAATTGTTTTTCTAAGCCAAACATCGCCAACGATGATAGTAATCTGCTATTTTCTGCACTAGCATCATCCATGTAAATATAAAAATTGCTATGCATGAGCAAGGAGAACATTAATGCATGGTAACTGCCCGTAACTACACATTTTGCATACTTAATTAAACTGATGAACTCTGCAGGACCCACTTCCAACAAATCAATGGCATTTTTAAACGATGAAGCAAGTGGAGGGCACGGCACACGTTTCAACATCACCATCTTGCAATTGTTACGTTTTGCTAGTTTGCTGGCCTCCTCATATATCTTCATGCTGGAGGTAAGTGAATACACCAGAATATAATTACCATCACCCACTAGTTCTGTAGGTTTGCTTGTCAACTCTTCATAATCTTTTCCTTCGAGCAACAAAGTAGGATCTACAACATGTATGGCATCATCCCTTCCTACCTGCTTGCACAGTTCAACTCCTCTGGCTTCTCTCACCAGCAGTGTTTTCATATTCTGAATATACTCTCTATATTCATCTACCAAATAATCAGGGATAGAATCAATTGCGAAACTAGCGGCATAAGACAAGGCGCTTCTTTTTTCATGAAGAAAATCGCACATATACACATCTAAGCATCCTACTCTGGGGGCATTCCAGACTTGATCACTGCCTACCAAAAACATGTCGTAATTTGACAGTTTGCCTGCTCTTACATCTTCAAGCGTATAAACCTCTTTGCTATAAGGAATGTGCTTATCGAATTTCAAGAATAATGCTTCTTTCTTGGCATCTGCATCCTTATACAATTCTGCACTATGCCTGATAATCTTGAACTGATAACTCCACCTGACAAAATCTATGATTTTCTTGATTGACTTCAATTTATAGGTTCTGAGAACATCAAGCAACTGTTTCTTTCTGCTAATCTTAACCGTGTTTCCATGCCAAGAGCCTTGCAGGTTGATAACCTCAGGATCTACAAGGTTTAGTTTCTTGATGGCCTTGCACAAGGCGTATGATTGCAGTTTTGTTCCGTAGTTGTTGATGACTAATGTTAAATTGGCTAACTTCTTCATCTATAAATTATTTTTTTTATAATCTTCTTGAATCGAATGGCATTATTCTCACCTATAATCAGGCGGGTAATCAGCGGCATCTTCTGGCGAAATGTCAAAGGGAAATATTTTGCCTGTGTTTCCATCCACGAATGCGTTTTAAGATACTCAAAGGACACATCATTATTTCCGGGTTTACGAGCACATCTCAATCCAGAATTAGAAGCATATTCTGCATAAGGGCGTTCCAGGGTGGTGACACCTCCAGCACACCCTTTCAGAAAATTTCGCCCTTTTTCTGTATTTGTCGCAACAGCTGAAACTCCTTTTGAAAAATCTACTTGACCCCAAGGAATTGCAGACCAAAGGCTCCAGGCATCCGACAGCATGATATCTGCATAATAACCATTATTCTCTCCTTTGAATGGGCAGTTATAGCATGATTCACGTAAAAAATACTGCTTCAAAAAAGCATTCATATACACATTGGTTGAAAGCAGTTTATCTATAACAACCACCTGATTATTAACATCTTTTGCACTCAAAACCAAATTTAGGCCTGTCCTCCACCCGCGTTTTTTTGACCTAAAATTACAGTCAAAGACCTTTACATTTTCTTCTTTCTCAATCTCTTGTAGATATTTGTCAAATGACCTTTGCGAAGGCACTCCATGACATACTACACCCACAGTTAGCAAATTAGGGTAATCCATATTTCCCAAGAAGGATAATAAGCCGGCAATCTGGCAAGGCGTCCCACAGAAAAGAACCTGTCTTCCTTTTTTCAGATTTTGTTTAGCATCCTTGAATACAACATCGGTATTGCTTTGCACATATTTTGACCGTCTCAAAGCCTCCAATCCATTAGTGTCTTCTACACCGATATGCCGGAGTTGCATAGAATCATCCCAGGCAGCACCATAAACGATGCCTCCTCCCTTGAGAACCTTGTCTGCCAAAGCTGAGAATGCACCACCCGAAGAACTATTCATCCTATCCTTCAGATTGTTGTTCCATATCGCGTAACTGACTGCACTTTCTTGGTTATCGTTAGCAGCGATTCTCGGTTTCAACACAGGGCAAACTTTCGTACATAGACCACAATCTACACACAATGAAGCATCAATTTCAGGATATAAGAATCCCTTATCTTCTTTGAAATGAATTGCCCCTTTCGCACACACCTGTTTACATGCGAAACAACCTGTACAAACATTCTGCGGGCAAAGCTTGTTATCTATTTCCTGCATTAGAGTTTAAACAAATTATTCCCTTTTATGTATAGCTCTTGTACTTCCGCCATTTTCATATTCTCTTTCTTTGATACTTTACTGAAATGAGAACCATTGGAAAGCACTGATGCAACAAAGTCCTTTATCTCATACCTAAGTCCTTCGCCTACGAATGGATAGAAGTATTTCTTATTCTGATTCTGATCTTCATAGCGTACCTCAAAGTAGTCTGTTTTCCACCAAGGTGCCGGTACATACACATAACCTTTCGTACCTGCAATAGTCATAGAACCTTCCGTTTTAACACCTAAGCCCACTTGGAAAGAGGCCACCGCATGGGCGTAACGGAAAACAGCCTTGGTAAACATATCCACATCATTTTTCATCTTACTATAGAAATTAATATTGCGGAAATCTGTTCCCAAAAACTTGAATATGGGAAGTAGCGGAAAACATGCATTCTCGCTCATACTACCGCCAATCCTACTGCTATCCAATTTCTCTGATTTCTCATCTGTCAGTGTAGTAACAGAAGCATTAACCTCAACAATATCGCCAATGACTCTAGACTTAAGCAAAGAGAACAAATGACCGAAGGCAGGTGTATAAGCAGTCTTTAATGCTACCATCAGCACTAAATTCTTCTCTTCTGCAATCTGATACAACTCTTCTGCCTGATCTTTTGAGAACACAAATGGGGTTTCACACAGCACATGCTTACCAGCCATCAACGCGGATTTGGCATACTCGTAGTGCGTATAATGAGGAGATGCAATATATACCGCATTACAATTATCATATAACTCCTCCAAATTATGAGCTGCTACTGGCACCTTAAACTGCTTGCAGAATGCCGCATTCTCTTCCTGGTTGGGATTATATGCAGCAGTAATGATAGCGCTATTCACATTGTCTGATTCAGGAACAAAACGCGAAGCTATGCTACCCGTACCAATAATACCAATATTGACCGTAGGACGTTCCTGGCGTAATTGGGTTGAGGATATACCTTCAGTTCTAGGTAGATAGACTACCTTACAAAACTCATTCAGATAATCAAAATAGCCTTCCCAGTCGGAACCTATAGCGAATATGTCAACACCATATTTCTGGATGTCATCTATTTTCTGCCCTCGGTATTCCTCAATGACAATCTGGTCTGCAAGACCTGTGGCCTTTACCGCCTCAATACGCTCCATCACATTGTTGCAGGTATTCATCTTACCTCGCTCCAGGTCAAAGTTATCCGTAGTGACACCCACTATGAGGTAATCACCCAAATCCTTTGCCCGTTTCAAGAGGTTATAATGCCCCTGATGGAACAAATCGTATGTGCCGTATGTGATAACCTTCTTCATTAGATAAGTTTCTTTTCCCTTAAATCAAGGAATGCATCAATCAATTTATCATAGTCCGCTTCCGTCAAACAGCCAATATGTCCCACACGGAACACGGTATCCTTCATATCACCGCCGTTGGGGCAAATCCACATGCCGTACTCATCCTTAATCTTTAGAAAAATCTCATAAGCAGACTGTGTGGTGGGATGCAGTGGAGTTACAGCATTACTTAAGCTTTCACTGATAATCTCAAATGGCAGGTTGTATTCTTTGAGTTTGTTACGGAAATAGTTTGCTAACCCAGCAGTACGCCTGATTTCAGCTTCAGCACCACCCATAGCATCAATCTCCTTTAGGCGAACATTGATCTGACGCAATACACCAACTGCTGGTGTCCAAGGAGTCTGTCCTCGCTCCTGGTTCTTTAATGCCAACTTCAAATCCAAATACTGGCAACAGCATTTGGTCTTTTCAATACGTGCTAAAGCAGAAGGAGCCAATATCATCAGAGCTATACCTGGAGGGCATGCCAATGCCTTCTGACTGCCGGTAATCATCACACCAGCATCAAGTGCTGCCATATCAAAGGGGTCGCACAGGAAAGTACTGATAGTATCAACTATCATAAAGCATCCATTGCGTTTGCAGAAGTCGCTTACCAGATTGATGTCGAAATGGACACCCGTTGAAGTCTCGTGCTTTTGCAGAAGGAAAGCAGTATATCCTTTACCCTCATATGGAGCCAGATGTTCAGACTTCAAGGCCTTGCCATGTTCCAGCTTAATCTCTGTGAAAGGTATCTCATGAAGTGTCAGGAGCTCCACAAAACGCTCACCGAAACTACCGCCATTAATTACAAGAGCTTTATCTTCCTTGGTCAGGCAGTTCATAATGGCTGTTTCCATGCCACCAGAACCTGAACAAGTCATAAAGACAGCCTTACTATCTTCTGTAGCTTTTGCGAATTTCTTAAGCAATTGCTCATTCTCAAGCATCAAAGCAGAAAACTCTGCCGTCCTGAAATAAGGTACCTGCTCTGCACCTATAGCCCGTACTGCATCACTTGACTGTACTGGGCCAACCGTAAAATTGATCATTATATCGTATTATTTCTTAAACATTTTCTCTACACACATTTCCGTAGCGTGACCACCGAGATAGGTAAACTTGTTCTTCACCATATCTCGTGTTTTCTCACATTCCTTCTCATAATCCATTGTCAGGATGTGGTCAATCACCTTATCTTCTGTATCCAGTATGCCATTGGGCATTTCCTTAGCAAAGTCAATATACAAACCGCGAGTTGACTTATAGTCATCATAGTCGTACGCGAAGCAGATAACAGGACGTTCCAGAATAGAATAGTCGGCTATGCAAGCAGAATAGTCAGAAATAAGGATGTCTGCCACCTTGAACAAGTCGTTAATGACTGGATAGGAAGTATAATCCAAGCAGAAATCATCAAACTCTACCCCTAGTAGTTTGGTAGTATAAGCATGAGTCCTGAAAAGAAGAACATACTCATCTTTTAGCTTTTCTTCCCACTTCTGTAAATCCATCGGTGGTTTAATGGCGTATGACGCTCCCCTGTCATAACTGTCACGCCAAGTTGGGGCATACATCAATATCTTCTTATCCAAAGGAAGCCCCAGCTTTTTCTTAATAGCAATAACCTCATCTTTCGTCACGTGATACAAACTGTCATTACGAGGCAAACCGGAAGGTATCAAAGCCTCTTCCCTAACATTAAAGTCACGTTTGAAGATGGTCTTCTGGTATTCACTCTCATAGCAGAAGATGTCAATATGGCTAAAGTCATAGTCCTTTCTGCCACCGGCAGCATTCCCAATGCAGTTGAATGCCACCCCATGCCACGTGTTCAGATAAACACATTTTTTCTTTTTGTAATGGAGACTTCGCTCGATGTTTACACAGGTAATCCAATATTTTGCTTTGAGTGTGTACTTGAAATACTCTGGTGTATCAGCCTTAATCTTAATGGCAGGTCCAGGCACATCCACATGTTCCGGGTCTTCTAATGCCCAAACATATTTGTAATCCTTATATTCAGGATGTTTTATCATATACTCATATATAGCCCGGGGACTATCATTGAATTTTCTTGTATGACCACTAAATATGATCATCTTATCATCAATAGGAACGAAACAACCCCATGCTCGCATAAAGGCGCTCATGGATTTTCTGAATGTTTTATTGATGAAATAATTATGTTTTAGAGCATAGTCAAGCCTTGCCCTAAAGCCATGCATCTGTGTTTCAGCCATTACTGTATGCTTTCTTTTATAGAATTAATAACCAATGATAGATTCACCTCTCTCGTCAAATGCTTCAGAGCATATTCACGACTACGTTCTCCCATTTGTTCTCGCGCTTCTGAAGTCAACTCTGCAAAGTATTTGAATCCATTGACAAGAGCTTCCTTATCATCTGGAACCACAGTCTTGCCACACCCCTCGCCTTCGAGTATTCGTTTGGTGGAACTATCCTGATCCACACTTGCAAGAACCGGCCTTCCAGAAAGCAGATAGGATGTCAGTTTGGAAGGCAAGCACAAGTTTCCATTACCAGTAGGCAAAGCCAATATCAACACGCTTGCGTCGGATTGTACTGTTGGTATCTCATTACGTGAGACAAAGCCAAACGAAACATTGGTTAGGCCCAAATCCTTCACAAGTTGTTGGCAATTCTCTTTTTGATTGCCACCACCATAGATTCTAAGTTCTGAATTGGGAATGTTCGCCTCTGCAAATGCTCTTATCATCAAATCCACATTAGCGTGAACATTTATACTGCCAACATACTCAAATACAATCTTGTCAGACTTCTTAACGACAGGCAGATTCATAAAATCATCATCATTCTGCCAGTTGTTTACCACAAGGTACTTACTTCGTTCTACGCCTCTTGTCTTGGACAAATAATCTGCCATTTCGTCGGAAATGGTACGTACACGGTAAGCGTGTTTTTGGTAGTACTTATCTATTGGTAAAAGGATGCTATTAATTATCTTTTTGGCAAATCCCGGGATATGAGACTTGGTGAGCAAGCATTCTGGGTATATATCTTGAATGGGTACAATGTACGGAATGTTATATTTTACGCAAGCTTTTGCTATAATATTAAGGCCAAAGAGCTGCCAGCCGTCATTATAAACAAAATCAATCTCATCCTTATGAACCTTGAGATACTGTACAGACTTTCTGCTGAAATCCCTAGCTTCCTTGAAACGACCAATTAGTTCTGATTCCGGATGGGTATATGAATCAATCAACACGGTTTCAAAGTCCGGATCACTCCAGTTATCCTGAAATGTTGCCCCTATAGGCCGTGTCGGGTTTGGTCGCAATACGGTAACATTATACTCCTTTGCAAGCGCCTTTGCAAGATCATAATTCAAGTATGCAGAGGTGACCTGCTCGGGGGGGAATACGGCAGAGATAATTAGAATATTCTCTTTATTCATCAATTATTTGTTGCAATGAGCCTATTCAAAAAAGCAGAGATTTGTCAAACTTTGCCTATATTAACACAGATTCAATAATTCTTCGATATGAATAGTGTATTAACGTCATAAACGAGGTCGATGGCCAATAATTCTTTTAATAGAACGCACTATTTTACCGCATATTTTTTCACCAAATACAACTAAGCCGATGGTATATAAATAAAAAATAAATGTATTACCAATTCCGATTTCTCTTAGTTTCTTAACATGTGACATAAAATGCTTGATCCCATATTCTCTTTGTTGTCCTAAAATATACAAAGAATACTTTGACATTTCTTTCTTAAAATATGGTGTTAAATTTATGCCATGTTTATTATCCAAATACTCAGTTATACGAAAATAGCTCTGAATAAAATTGTAATTCGAGGCCACGCCTTTGCCTGGGGTATATTTACCTTTCTCCGCTTCACTATTTCCGAACAATTGAGGTTGATCACTTATTAACTCAACACAAGGTGTATTACAATAAGCTGATGGTGACTCCATACAAACTTCAGCCAATAGATATAATTGGAATAGTAGAGTGTTATCTCCTAATATAGAATCAAGATGCCTCAACGAACTTTCTCTTTTTATCGTATATCCAGACATAGAAACACTTTTAAGAAAAAATTCTTTGTATGCACGCTCGCCTGCCTCAAAGAATACGTCATTATTATAATATTTGAAGACTTCAACGCTGTTATCACTTGGATTCCTTCTTATATAGGAGCGAAGAATATAAGCATATTGCGGGTTCGCTTTCAACCACCTTGAGTAATTATCGAGTCCTCCTTTTATAAAGCCATCGTCATCTCCCATATAAAGCAAATATTCACCATCAGCATGAATACTTAATTCCTTCCAGTTTCTATCAAAACCCAAGTTAATGGAATTCTCGATATATTTAACGGAATAAGGTGAATGAAGCTTAAAATCAGAAACCGTTTCCCTGATTTGTTCCCGCGCGGGTGATTTATCTTCGCATATCACTATTTGCAATTCGCTAGGATTAGAATAATCTATACTTTCCAGCAATCTACGTAATGTTACTGGTCGATTATAACTAGGAATACAGATTGATAAAAAAAACTTATTCTCCATAATTATGTCTATATATTTATTCTGAAAATCATTTTTCATGCTGTATGCTATTCTTTAATGCGGTCAAATAGCCATGACCATATTCCAAGTCAGGCTCCATATAATTACCCTCTCCCCATTCATTCCACGATTGGATAAAGATGATTTGATGCTCTGGCTGTTTATTCTTTACTATTTCCGATGCAGCCTTTGCAACCTTCTCAAATTCTGCGGGTGTACTCCCTGTGTAAACGACAGCTTCTTTACCGCTTCTTGGGCTCCTATCCCAATTAGGCATAATTGTTGGAAAAACATTCTCCCAGGAATCTTCAGGTACAAATAAATACTTATTGATATCTTTTTGTTTATATTTCTTTATATAATTAATTCCTAGCGCCTTAATTATAAACAATCTAACTGCCAAACGTATTCTACCCATTATTTTAAATTCAGCACGTGAATTACCCCTTGAGTTGACTGCATCAAACCCTATGTCCAATAAGTGCCTATAATATTTACCCGCCTCGTCTAAAGGTGGAAACCTAAATTTTCCTTCCCCTATCATGCCAATTGGCCTAAATGAAGTATTCATTGACATTGCGACAAAATATATTCCTTTTAAACCATTATCAACTGCCAGTTTTTGCCATAATGAAATAAAAGATTCAACATTGGGTACAGACAAAGGTCTATATATATAGAATAATGGCTTTCCATCAACTTTAATATACCGTTTATCTTTTAATGCCGGTAAAATATATTCGAAATGCTTGATATAATCTTCTTCACTATATAATTGCTCAAAAATCACAGCATTACTATCCTGGCCTTTTTGTGTAGTCCATGACTTTGTTGACCATGGTTCATTTGCCCAACCTAAACAAAAAGGAAAATCTGGCCTGCCCGATTTTAATACTTCTTCAAAAGGCTTCTCTAGAATTTGTTTACCATTACCAAACCAATAATGCCAATAACAAAAACCTTCTATTCCAGCTTCTCTTGCCAACTCTGCCTGCTGTTCTCTGACAATCGGTAATCTCAAATCATAAAAACCTAAATCTGCAGGTATATGAGGTTGATGATGACCACGAAAAAGGGGTTTGGCTTTTGCGACATTCGTCCATTCTGTAAACCCTTTGCCCCAATACTTATCATTTACTGATGTGGGATGATATTGAGGTAGATAAAAAGCTATAAATCTTGCCATATTTTTAAATATTTTTCGTTTTAAGACTCCTATTTTGAATATCCAAGAAAAAGATTAATAATAAAGATAGTATTCTCGCGCCATTGAAAATATCACTAAAATAAAAGACGGACTCTACTATGTAACTATACATCCAGCCAGCATAAAACAATGTAAACAAATCAAGCTTTCTCTTAGAGACATATGTAACAAAAAAAAGGAAAATACAATAGATTATAACAGTAGGCAAAGCTCCCACATCGAATACAAAACTACCAACACTTGTAGCAAAAGTATTCAAATCAAATGTAACATGAACCCAATTATCAACATTTAAATGAGAGACACTTTCTCCGACAAAAAAGGGGAAAGTTAACCTGCCACCGCCGGGACTATTTATCCAAAAAGCATCAAATTCTTGAGGAAAATTACAAAAGCCTATTCCAAAATACCTAACGGAAGATCCAATAACCCCCTCGTGATTTCCAGTATAAAAACTATTCTCTAAGCTGAAGCGAGCAAAAGAAATCACAGCAAACGCGGCAATCAGCACTCCAAATAGAGATATAAAGAAGAGTTTAATAAATTTTGCTGACCCTTGTGGTATATTTCGTCTGACAAGGAGGTAAAGCATAATAAAGGTAAGAATATAATATATAATTGCTCCACGTCCTGCACTGCTGAGATAAGAAACTACGGTATTAAGACTGCAGACTAGCAATAAAAGAATAGTAACTATTTTCTTGGGCGAGGTGCAAATATAATAATACATCAAAGCCAGCGCTAAGACCCAATAGGACTTCGCCATGAATAACATATACCTGATATAGAAAGGATAATAGTTATCGTTACTATCCAAATTAGCTCGTATTTGGACCGCATCATCATGTAGCATTCCAAAGGAAATATCCTTAATAATGATAAAAAAACTAGGTATTCCAATTCCTATAACTATACAAGTTACAATTTTCAAAATGACAGGATTAATTGAAATGATTCGTTTTTTTCCAAAATATGTCAATTTTTCTGCAGCTTTTAATATCATCCCAAACATACAACAATGAAAAACTATTGGAATAATACCATAATAGTTTTTGTCGCAATATGGACTAACGTTAAAAGCAAGGTAAACCGATGCTATACTTGACAAGAAGAATAGCAAAAAAATAGAAAGGAACTGTATATCTTTTCTATATCTTCTATTTGTTGCCAAATAAAAGATAATAAAAAAGAATGGATATAATAGTACTAATCGATTCATTTATTCATTCTATGATATACTTTCTGATGTCAAAAAGAAATCTTTTGGCGCTTTCCCTCTTATTTTTTGAAATAGTCCAATGATGAATAAAAAGGGATGATGACACCACAAACGAAATACTCTATTTCTTAAAATTTTATCGCTCTTCTGAAAACAGAAGATGAGCATACGTCCAATAGCTCTATTCTTGTTAGGAAAATCATACACCTTTTCTATAGTTCCCTTCTCTTTGTTTAAAATATTCTCAATCTCATTCAACGTTACTCTTTTATGAGCTATCATTAGATTGGCAAATTTATTAGGGTCATTCATAATACTGCCAGGGGTCTGGCGATAACAACTCGTAATGTCAGAAATAAAACCCACATAACCATGACGTGCGGCATGGAGAAATAAACCATAATCGTGATACCAGGTTGGACGAGTTATGTATATGCTGCTACGTACCATAATAGTGCAAGTAAGTATATAGTTTTCGACCAACATGGTATACCAAAACCTCTCACCATTGGTTCCTAGACTATTTTTTCGTTCGTAATCCTCGCGGAATATTGGTGTTGACAGAGAATCTACACAAGCAAAACCGGTATGGCAGCAAGAGAAATCTGGATGAGTCTCTAGGAAATCATATTGTTTCTGAAGCTTATAAGGATCAATCCAGTAATCATCTCCTTCACAAAACGCAAGATACTTAGCACCATATTTTTTTACCACCTCGTTGGAAATTCTAACAAGAGATCCGTCGTGTTTCTTCCATTGGTTTTCTTTTTCCAATATTGGTATGAATAAACTAGGGTATTTATCTGCATATTCCTTGATAATATCAGCGGTTCCATCTGTAGACGCATCATCGTGGACGACCGCCACAATAGGAAAATTTGTTTTTTGTATCAAGAAACCATCAAGGGCTTGACGAATATAATTCTTCTGATTATATGCAATACACCAACAAACCACTTCAAACCTTTCTTTCTGTTCTTTCATATTTATTATTCATCTATAGTAATTTTCCTAACATATAGCGGGTATCCTACAGTTGTGCGAATAATCCTAAAATAACAATTGGCTCTGGAGTTAATTGAAAATGTGTTCAATACATAATTGTTCGCACTTGTAATGTCAAATGATACATTTTTTTTATAAACAAGTTTATTTGAATTATTGTCGTAATATCTAACTTCAAAAGACTCTTTATGCATAGAACTCTTCGAGAGGATAGATATCTTGTGTTCAAATAGTGCAGGAACGTCTTTAGTAATAAGATATGATGGCCGAGTTCCATATACTATATTCCCATCTTTTCTTTTGGGGCTTGAATACAGAAATCTGCCATCACGAAGTTTGGCTGACTGGTATTTCACTAAAGAATAATAATTATCACAGTCTATTACACTTGGCAAATCATTGCCTTCTATCCCTATGCAATCTTCAATATTGAGATCAATATTATCAGCCTGAATGTATGGTGTCTGATTAAGTATTCTTACATCGTCCACATCATCTGTATAACCTCTATTTTTTTCATTACTGAAATTGTTTACTATGAATCTGTGATGATACCCATTTCCTTCTGCTCCTTTGGCAAAAATATAGGGCATCAAAGTACGGATCCAGTTATTAACCACAATAATAATATCAGAGTTCGATGTAAGTTCACAAAGGCTAACAGATTTATAATTATAATCGCCATCTTTAGCATTTATCCACATTCTATCACCCGCATTTTCCGTAGAGAAATTATCAATAATAATATTGACGCCAAAGCCAGGGAAATGAGAACCTTGCTTACCAACAAATTTAAATAATGGCACTTTAACGCATGAATCGTAAGTTTTTTTATCAGTATAAGAATTTAGATTCTGCAAACTATGAATGTGTGAGCCAGCCCATTGCTGAGACCCCTCATAGAACAAATTGTTTATATGAAATTCTTGCAATGAACCATTGCCACCAATAATAGGGCCACTTAATGCTTCTGTTTTTAGCGTATTTATTACAATAGCATTATTATATCTGAATATGGGTGCGCCTGTATAAATAGCAGGGCAGTCGCTTTTTGTCTGACTACTGTAGATGGCAATGAAATCGAAATCACACTCATAAATACTGCCTATATATAATGCTGGGGCATTGCACACCACGTAAAAATATAGATCAAAATGCCCAACATGGACACCATCTAAAACCAATAAACCACAATTATATTCTCCTTGTACTTTTGATTGATTGTAAATATGTTCATTATTTGCATTTGTAAATTTGATACCGAGAATTGATATTCTTTCCACCCTGCCGACAGGTTCCCCAAAAACATCTTTATTGCGTCCTCCTACCTTAATAATATATCTTTGATTGTCCTTAAATGGAGCAAAAGTGGTCGCTGTGCACATCTTACTTCCTTTCCCTAACAATGATATTCGATTGGTAAATTGAGTTCCATCCCCATTACCAATATATAGTTCAGAGAAAAAATAAGTTCCTTAGGAAATCTAAATGTGATTTTCTCGTTTTGTCGGGAGATAAATGGCGAGAAAAAAAATTTTTGCTTAGTGACAAATCCGCGTAAGAAGCTGAAATACAGAATGTTTACGGGAGCCGAATCCTAAAATGATAAATGCAGACGTAAATGTCATCCCGGAGAAAGGGCTCAAATGAAAGTAAAGACATGTGGTTAAAAGTAAACCAAAAAAGTCTGATGAAATTTGAAGGGGTTTTTACCCGGT
>Ga0310695_10005432_pt1 | contig 22248 bp, 22 predicted proteins | sample RumenRJG_04DNA_FD_203882 | JGI IMG/M metagenome (GOLD analysis project Ga0310695, IMG submission 203882) | Bovine rumen microbial communities from Lethbridge, Alberta, Canada - RJG_04 (v2) (version 2) | ecosystem: Host-associated > Mammals > Digestive system > Stomach > Rumen | place: Canada...
TTCTGACCCTGTACAGACAAAAAGCGGATGGACAATCTTCCGCGTAGACTCTGACGCCAAGGCAGCAGACTTTACAGACGACGCAACCGTAAACACAGTCCTTGAATACCTAAAGTCTTCAGAAAAGGGCTACATCGAAAACTTCTATTCTGAACGCGCAAAGGCATTCATCTCCGAAGCAAAGCTTTCTTCTTTTGACGATGCATGCGAAAAGTTCTCCATTACAAAGGCAGACGTTGCAGCCTTCCCTGTTAACTACGGAAACTCTCCATTCTACAACTCAACACCTTCCGATGTTGCAGAACTTGCAGGCCTTTCTACAAACGAAGCCGTACTTGAAAAGATGTTCAAGCTTAAGAAAGACGAAATGAGCGAACCATTCGTTCTTGCTTCAAACGTAATCGTAGCACGCTGCACTGGAGTTCAGAAGGATGCTCCGGCAGACCTCGCAAACTTTGACTCCAACGTTGCACAGACAGACCAGTCTTGCTCACAGACAAACCTTAAAAGATTTGACGGTGTTGTAGACGACTTTATGACAACATACTTCAAGTACTTCATCTCTGGCGACGAACAGAACTAGCAGGTTTTACTTGAACTCACAAAATCAAAAGGGAGTTGGGGCAAACAAACCCCTTCTCCCCCTGGAAAGCAGCCGCGAAGAGGAAATTCTAATAGAAGCTTCTTCCGGCAACGGCTCTCCAGAAACAATCCGCTACAAAGGGCGCTATCTTTATTCAAAATACAATCCCACGCGCTCTGTACTTTCCCTTATCCAAGGCACAAAATTTTTACCCGGCACAATAGTAATAATATGCTCCCCATGTCTTTGCTACGGCACAGAAGAATTGCTAAGTGCATTGGAAGCAGCCTGCAAAGAAGGCGGTGAAGACGCAAAAGCAGAAGTGTGCGCAATAGAGGCAGACAGAAATCTTTACGGCCTTGCAAAAGAAAAGCTGGGGCAAAAAAAAGGCGCGGAAAAGATTCATTTTTATTTTTCAGACCAGCTGGACGAATTTGAAGCATTCCTTAACGAAAAAATTTCCACTGGAAGTTTCCGCCGCGTACTAAGGCTTGACTTTAGCGCAGGAACCCAGTTCAACGCGGAATGGTACACATCCATCTGCAACGCGGCAGAACAGATGGTTGCTTCCTACTGGAAAAACAGAATCACCATCGTAAAAATGGGAAGGCTTTTTTCCCACAACATATTCAAGAACCTGTCCTTGGTTGGCACAGATGAATCTGCATCAGACACTTTTTTGCAGAAAGCAGCGGGAATGGTTTCCAAACCGATAATCGTATTTGGTGCGGGAGAAAGCTTGGACAAAACCTTTGCAAAAGAAAACTTTCCGCTCATAAAAGAAATAAAAGACGGCCGCTACTTTATAATTGCAGTGGATGCCGCAGCCCAGGCAGTTCTTGCGCGGGGAATAAGACCGGATGCAATCGTTGCGGTGGAAAGCCAGTTTGCAATCCAGGAGTCATACGCAAGCTTTGCAAAAGAAGATTTTGACCAAATTATTTTCTTTGCAGACCTTTGTTCCCGCCCCCAGGTTGCACGCCTTTTTAAAAAGAGGATATGGTTTGCATCTGAATACGCAAAGTGCCAATACCTTGATTCAATAAAAGAAAGGGGAATCATACAAAACCTTATTCCGCCGCTGGGCTCTGTCGGGCTTACGGCTGTTTACCTTGCACTTGTAATTAGGCAGAGCATTGCAACAAGCGTTTTTGTTAGCGGAATGGACTTTTCATATTCAGCGGGAAGGACACATGCAAAAAACGTTGCGGCATCAAAGCGGCTCCTTGCAAACTGCACAAGAAAAAATGGCGCGGCAAACTATTCTGCATCCCTGCTTCCACCGGCATTTCCCGTTCAAAGCAAGGACGAAAGCAAAATGTATTCATCCCCAATTATGGAAAGTTACGCTATAAACTTTGCGGCAGTCTTTGGCGGACAAAAGAACCTCTACGACATTGGGGAATGCGGCATAGACCTGCACCTAAAAAAATGCACGGCAGCATCCGTTTGGACAGTGGCATCCCTGCAAAACAAAAATTCTTCGTCGGGGCAAATTCAAATAGACTTTGAAGAAGGAAAAAAATCCAAGCAGCTTATTTCCTGCTACCTAAAAAAAGAAAAAGATGCGCTTACACAGCTTAAAGATTTGCTTGTAAAGGGAGAAAATTCTGAATACAAAAAAGACGGCACTACCCTTAGCGGACAAATACAGGGCATACTTTCGCCAAGGGAATACCTTTTCCTGCACTTTCCGGACGGCAACAGGGCAAGCACTTCTACCCCCTTCTTAAAAAGAGTCAGGGCAGAAATAGACAGCTTCCTAAAAATACTAAAAGACCAGCAATAAACCGTCATTCCGAACGCTACGCCACTTTGTACACACTTGCTACAAAGTGTGATTCGGAATCTGTATATGTTAAGAAGTACAGACCCTGAAACATGGTTCGACCCTTCGACAAGCTCAGGGACCACCCTTCGACAAGCTCAGGGACCACCCTTCGACTGGCTCAGGGACCTCACGCTTACAAACCGTTCAGGGTGACTCTTATATTTATTCCTAGTCTTCCTTTTCTTTAAGAACTGCAAGGAAGGCGCTCTGGGGAAGTTCCACGTTTCCAGCCATAAGCATGCGCTTCTTTCCGGCCTTCTGCTTTTCCAAAAGCTTACGCTTACGGGTAACGTCACCGCCGTAGCACTTTGCAAGAACGTCCTTTCGAACAGGGTTAACTGTTTCGCGGGCAATAATCTGGCTTCCTATTGCACCCTGAATTGCAATCTTAAACTGCTGGCGGGTAATTTCTCCCTTTAGGCGCTCGCAGACAACCTTTGCATGTTCAACAGCATTGGGCCTAAAGCAGAGCTGGGCAAGGGCATCAACAGGCTTTCCGTTTATGAGTATGTCTATCTTTATAAGATCCGTTGGGCGGTAGTCTGTAATCTCGTAGTCAAAGCTTGCGTAACCGCGGCTGTAAGACTTTAGCTTGTCGTAAAAGTCAAAGAGGATTTCTGCAAGAGGCATGTGGTAGGTAAGCTCAACACGCTTTTCGTCCAGGTACTGCATATTTGTCTGCTCACCACGCTTAAGGCGGCAAAGCTCCATAATGCTTCCAAGGAATTCAGAAGGGGTGATTATGGAAGCCTTTATGTAAGGTTCCTGGGAAGCCTCAATCTTTCCCTCTGGATAGTCAGCAGGGTTGTCCACAAAAATCTCGTCGCGGCCGGCAGGCTTTACCCGGTACTTTACGCTTGGAGCCGTAAAAATAACAACCTGGTCAAAGTCACGCTCAAGGCGCTCCTGCACAATCTCCAGATGAAGCAAGCCCAAGAAACCGCAGCGGAATCCGTTTCCAAGCGCAAGCGAATTGTCCTTTTCGTAAACAAGGGAAGCATCGTTCAGCTTTAGCTTTTCCATGCTTTCCTTAAGCTCTTCATAGTCATTTGAATCAATAGGATAAATGGAAGAGAATACTACAGGCTTTACTTCCTTAAAACCGGGAAGCGGCTCTTTTGCAGGATTTGTGGCAGAAGTTACGGTATCACCAACGCGCACGTCTGCAACAGTCTTCATACCAGCAATAATATATCCTACGTCTCCAGCCTCAAGCGCAGAAGTTTCCTCGTACTTGATTTTAAAAAGACCAACCTGCTCTACCTTGTACTCTGCCCCGCTGCTCATAAGGCGGATTGTGTCCCCAGCCTTTACCCTTCCGTTCATTACGCGGATGTGAACAATAACACCCCTGTATTCGTCATAGTGGCAGTCAAAAATAAGGGCGGTAAGGGGTGCGTTTACGTCTCCCTCTGGCGGCGGGAACTTTGTAACAATGGCTTCCATAAGGTCGTCTATTCCCTGCCCGGTCTTTGCGCTAACAAGCTGTGCGTCCGCAGAATCAAGTCCAAGGTCGTGGTCTATCTGCTTCTTAACGCTTTCTATGTCCGCAGAAGCAAGGTCTATCTTGTTAATAACTGGAACAATAGTAAGGTCCTGTTCCATTGCCATATACATATTGCTTACGGTCTGGCTTTCCACACCCTGGGTTGCGTCTATTAAAAGAAGTGCACCTTCGCAGGAAGCAATGGCGCGGCTAACCTCGTAGCTAAAGTCAACATGGCCCGGTGTGTCTACAAAATTAAGCTCGTAGTCGTTTCCGTCTTTTGCGCGGTAGGGAATTGTTACGGCCTGACTTTTTATGGTAATGCCCCTTTCCCTTTCAATGTCCATGTTGTCCAGAATCTGGTTCATCATCTGGCGGTCTTCGATTATCTTTGCCTTTTGAATAAGGCGGTCTGCCAGCGTGGATTTTCCGTGGTCAATGTGCGCGGTAATACAAAAGTTGCGCTTGAATTTTAAATCTCTCATAAGGTTTCCTGTTGCTTGGATTACTAACTATAGCATACAAATTAACTTTTGACTATAGGAGCTATTTTTTATTTTTATTTGGAGCGCACGTTATTTGTAGACTGCCCCTTCGGGAATGCTCGTGTTACGGGCTTTCCGGGGTTCCGCGGGGCCCTTACCCGCTCCATTGCCGGTGGCCGGCCCTTCGACTACGCTCAGGGACCTCACCACCAGCAACGGCTACGCCGCCCCTCCAATCCCGGCTAGGATTAATTTGCTAAGGTGTTTTTTACACAGACATGCCATCAGCTGACTACCAGGTCTTGACCGATAGCGATACATTTCTTGCTAGAATTCCAAGTCACAAATAAGTTCCAGGAGAACTATTTTTTCTGCATCAGGGTCTTTTACAAGAATTGTTGTTGAGCCTTTCTCTAAGATTTTCTTAAGATCTGAAGAATATTTTACAGGGACTTCCTTTTCAAAATTACTTCCACCCATTTCAAAGGAAAGCAGAAGAAAAAGATCTGAACTCCTTTTCCAGAAAGATTTCTTTTCGAGCAAGTCCTTTACTGTTGCAGTAAGCTGAGTACCGCAAGAAATTTTCTTTTTAAGCCAAAAGAAGCGTATGCCTGCCACAAGAATGCTAATAAAAATTATGGCTGCTTCTGAATATGCAAGAAAGTAATTGCGCCCGTGATAAATTTTGGTTTTACTTATAGTAATTCCAAAACCTAAATTTAGAACAAGAAAAATAATACCAAGTAAAATGAATATCCAGCACCACTCTACAACAGAGTCATTTTTTAATAACTTTTTTATGCTAACTTTCATGGGCTTTAATATAGCAAAAAGGGTGTGCCTTTACAAGCAGATAAAAACAAGCCTACGCCACCATGGAGGGGCGCAAGTTACCGCGCACTGTCATGCAGAATTTATTTCAGCATCTAGCTTCAGAGATTCTGAGTCAAGCTCAGAATGACACAAAGTTAATGGATTTCAGTTTCCGTATCAGAATAGAGTTCCAGAAGAATAATTTTTTCTGCGTCAGAATCTTTTACAAGGATTGTTGTTGTGCCTTTCTCTAAGATATTAACAAGTCCAGGAGTATATTCTGCAAAAACTTCCCTTTCAAAATGCTTTCCGTCCATGTCAAAGGCAAGCTCTAGGAAGAGCCCTTCATCTTTTTCCCAGAAATGCTTCTTTCCGTGACTTCCCGTTACACTTGCGCTAACCTGCTTACCGACAGGCCTTTCTTTTTGAATCCAAAAGTAACGGATGATTACCCCAACTATGAGAATAAAAAGTATTACGACTTGAGCATTTGCCTCAAAGTAATCGCGCTCCAGATGAATTCCTTTTTTATTTACAGTAATTCCTAATCCTAAATTCACGGCAAGCAAAAAGGAATAAACTAAAATAAGTGTGCCTACAACTTTTATAACATGATCTTTTTTTATTGCTTCTTTTATGCTTACTCTCATGGGTTTTAATATAGCAAAAATAATGAACCTTTACAAGCAGATAAAAAAAGCCTATGCCCCACTCCAATCCCGGCTAGGCTAAATATAGCAAAAAGGATATGTCTTTACAAGTTACTTATCATCATGGCTTTTATTTTTAAGCCACAAAAACCGGATGATTGCCACAGTAAGGGTAATAAAAAGTATGAACACTTGTAAATTTGCAATAAAGTAATTGCGTTCATGATAAATTTTTCCTTTAGTTACAGTAATTCCAAATCCTAAATTCACGGCAAGCAAAAAGGAATAAACTAAAATAAGTGTGCCTACAACTTTTATAACATGATCTTTTTTTATTGCTTCTTTTATGCTTACTCTCATGGGTTTTAATATAGCAAAAAGGGGGTGTCTTTACAAGAAGATTAAAACAAGCCTACGCCGCCATGGAGGGGCGCAAGTTACCGCGCAAGCGGTAATGGAGCGATAGCGGAACCCCGGAACGGCGGTGACGAGATAAAACTTACGGTCGAGTTAGCCAAAGAGCAAAATGGTAGAGCTAAAAAAAGTACCGTCCAAAAAATTCCTAAAAATAATAGGGGCTGTCCAAGGGGGCTGCCAGTCCAAGGCCTACGTCCAAGAATCCGTTCTTGCGTTTTCTTGCGTAAAGGGTAAGGGAAATTGCAGTCTTGTCCGGGGAAACCTGGGTGGAAAGAATTTTTATTGGGTCACCCTCGCTGAATCCGGAAACATCTGCCAGAGAGCCTTTTATGAGCCTGGAGATTGTATATTCGCGCTTGTCCTTGGATGATGCGCGAACAAGTTCCGTGCCAAGGATTGGAACCAGAGCGCCGGAGATTAGGTCGTGGGTGTAGACTTCGTAGCCTGGGGAATCCGGGCGCACGTTAAGATAAAGCGTGTGTTCCTTGCGGACACCTTCTTCCGAAAGGGTTGTAACCCTAACTATGGAGCCGGCCTTTCTCTGCATAAGGTAATACTGGAGGTCGTCAAGGGAAGTTACTTTTGTTCCGCCTATTGCAACGATTGTCTGGCCAACTTCCAAGCCTGCAAGATATGCGGGGCTTCCGGGCATTGTGTACATTACGGAAAGGCCTTCGTTCTTTGCTCCGGAACCGGGTAGCCTTTTTGTTTTTCCGTAGGCGCCTGTCCAGGGATGCCGTCTTTTTCCGCCGGCTGCAAGAAGTGGAAGCTCGTAGCGAAGGTATTCAACTGGGATGGCAAAGTTAAGCCCCTGGTAGTTCTGCACGCCTGCAAAGACTATTGCCTGTACGCGGGCCTGGCTGTCTATAAGAGGGCCGCCTGAGTTTCCGCTGTTAACAGCCGCGTCAATCTGGAAGACTTTTCCGCTTGTAAAAAGTTCCCTGTCTTTTGCGGAGATGATGCCGCTTGTAAGGGTTCTGTCCAGTCCAAGCGGGGAGCCGATTGCATACACCTTGTCGCCAACGTTAAGGTCGCTGCTGGAGCCTAGGGTAAAGACATAAGGTGCCCTTACTTCTGCCTTTAGGAGCGCAAGGTCTATTGTGCTGTCCCAGCCCACAATCTTTGCGGGAATGCGGGTGTCCGGGTCTTCTGCAAGCTTTATGTAGCAGCGGGCAAAGCCCTCGTACTTGGGGTCTACGCAGCTTGAAATTACGTGGTGGTTTGTGATGATGTAGCCGTCGCTAGAAATAAAGAATCCGCTTCCAAGCATTGCGTCCGGCCGTCCAACGCCTTTTTCTACCTTTACGCCCTTGTCTACAAAGACGGTAACCGTTCCGTTTATTGTAGAAGAAAGCGACACTGACTTTTGAGGCTTTGCATTGCCAAGTCCCGGAACTTTTGAATTTATTAGGCTGCGGAGCTGGCTGTCCGACTTTGCAAGCTGGGAAAGACGGGGATAGTTCATGGCTTTTAATGACTCGTAGTAGCCAAGTGAATCCAGGTACTTTTGTTCCGAAAGGGACTTGTTGTAGGCATCCACAACCTTTTGCATCATGTCGTTGTAAAGGGTCTGAACTTTCTGATTGCCACTGACGTTTTCCCTTAGTATTCCTGCACGCCAAAAAGCTTTTACGCAGTCGCTTTCAGGAATCTCGCGTATGGTTTTTATCTCGTATTCAACAGCGTCGTTTTTTGAATAGTTTACAGGCTCGTAAAGCTGAACCTTGTCCTTTTTGCTACCTGCACAAGAGGTAAGCCCAAGGACCAAGGGAATCAGACAAAGGCGAGCTATATTTTTTATCTTCAAATCTTTCATCTCTGTATTTTTTATTTCTTAGGCTTTGCGGCCTTTTTTTCGCTTTCTACCGGGAGCCCTTTCATAATCATGCCGTATGCGGTGTCTCCGATTTTTATGCCCTTTACGCGGATGCCACCGTGTTCAACCACCATGGCAACGCACTGGGTTGGGTTTCTGCTTAGGCTTGTAAGGACTTCCTTTGCAAGTTCGCTGGAACCGGTCTTGCCAAGCCAGTAGAACTTATACATTGGGTCTTCCGTTACGGTAACAGCGCGGCCACCCTTTGTTACGGAAGCAGGCACTCCACCCTTGGAAGAGATGCAGACCTGGACCTTGTTTTCGTCGTAGAAATAGGCTTCTTCAAGAACGGCTTCGTCTTTTGGGGCATTCTTGGAACTGCGGGATTTTTTTACAAAGCGAATGTCCCACTTGCCGTCGTTGTTTGTGTCCCAAGAAGAAATCTTTCCGCCAAAGGGAAGGTATTCTTCCGTAAAGTCTGGAACAGAATCGCGGTTTGTGTCTACCTGAATCTGCTTTAGGTACCAGGGTTCATTGTCGCTGGTTACGCTTCCGAACATGTTGATTATTACGTTGCGTTCATCTTCCATAGAATGAACGTCCATGGAATTGTCCTTGTCTTTTTCGTAAATTTCGGTGGTCTCAAAAACACCGTCACCGTCTGCGTCTACAGAGCGCATGTAGGGAATGTCGTTCTTGAACTGGGCACGGGCATAGAGCTTACCGCTTTGCATATAGTCTCCGCTCTGGATTTTTCCGTCAAGCACGTAGAAGATTATGCTTGCTCCTGTCCTTTCCTTTGTTGGAACATGGGCAAGTGATGCGGCTGATGCAAGCTTGGCAACCGGCAGCGGGAATGATGAAGGCTGGGCTCTTGTCCTGTCCTTGAGGCTTGAGCGCACAACAAAATTCTTTGGGTTGTAGTCGTCCAGGTTTGGAACCGGAACATAGAACTGTATGCTGTCTCCAAAGCTAAGGTCTTTGTCTACCTCTATTTTTACGGGAGTCCACTTTAGGGCACCCTGGGAGATGTCGTATGAAGCAAGGGTATTGCCCTTTTCGTCACGGAAACCAACAACCTTAAGGTATGGGTATTCACCCCATTCAAAGAACATGTTGTTGGGGTTTGCAGAACCGCTGAGAGGGTTTCCAAAGTCGCAGGCAACGCGCCACTCGTGAAGCTCGTCCTGGTTTGCGTCGTAGATTATTGTCTTTGGTCTTCCGCGGGAATATACAATGCGCATATTGTAAATACCGTCTCCGTCCGTGTCGCGGAAAATTGTTCCGTTAAAGGCAAGGAGGAATGCTGCGGCCTTTTCCTTTGCATCGTTTTCCGTAAGCATGGAAACAAAGCTCTTGAGCATTTCGTAGTCAAGTCCCTTGGCGGCAAATTTTTCTATATATTGCACTGCCTTTTCCTGGGACAAAAGGTTCTTTTTTACGGCAGCTTCCGCAAAGAGAGGGTGCTTGAGTCCACGGGCAGAGAATGACTGCAGCATTTTTGTCTGGATTGCACCCCTTGCAAAAAGGGCGGCATAAATTTCAAGCTCGGCATCTTTGTCCGGGGCAGCGGCGGCATACTGACTTATGGTAGAGATAAAGAAATTGGCAATTCTTCTTACCTGCTCGTTGTCGTCTGTAGGTGATTCGTTCTTAAAGAAAAGAAGCGGGAAGCGTGAATCTTTTGGGTAAATCTGGCGGGCATTGTCTATCTTGTTCCTTGCCTGCTCCAAAGCTCCAGGTGTGCGTATTCTATAGTAGGATTTTGCACGGATGTATTCAGCGTCGGCAGAAAAGACTAAGGGAGCCTTGTCCAGAACCGCAGAAACTTCTTCGTAGCGCAGGGTGTCGCAGAGGATGTCTGCATAGAGGACGCGGGCACTGTCGTAGTTGTAGTTGGCCCAGTTGTCCAGTTCCAGAGCCTTTTCCGCGTAGGAAAGTACGTCTGCAGAAGGCTTTCTGTTCTTGTTGCAGGCAAGTGCCTTCATGTACCACAAATCCGAAATTGAATCGTCGTAAGCAAGGCCAAGTTCCACCTGACTTGCAACCGCACCCCAGTTTGACTGGACTGCATAGTCATTGGCAAGAGCAAGGCACCTTAGGGCAGTGCGCCGGTTTGCCATGGCAGCGCTGTCTTTTAAGGCATCGCCTGTATTTATGGGCTTAAGGGCCACCGCACTAAAAATTGACGCAAACTCAAAAAGAGCAAAAACACCGATTTTTACAATTTTATTCATTTTTCTTCCCTTTGTACAATCCAATTGTTAAACCCCAAAGGAGCGCCAAGGATACAGACCAAGGGCTGCAATGGAGAAGTCAAGTCCTGGACAACAGGAATTTCGCTGCGGAAGGAACCGCACTTCCAGCCGTCAAGAATACCGGAAATGCTCTTAAGGCTTCCGGAAGCAGTTTTTATTGAATCCCCAGCCTGCCTGCTTCTGAATGCAAACGGAAATTCAAGCCCCTCAATGTCCACGCTAAAAGGCGCATCTTGTTTTGGGGCAAGAGCCTGCTTAAGCTCCAGGTGCATCTTACTTCCGGCTTTGGAAGCACAAACCGTCCACTTGCCGGCACGTACAATGCCTTCTTTTGTGATTATAGCAAAAAATCCGCTTTCTGTCGCTACCTTCTGCACTTTTCGCGCAAAAATACGGCCACCAGAGCAAAAGACTTCTGCTCCCGATGAATTTTCCGCCCAATCATTCTTTATTTTCGGCAGAATTTGCAGATTTCTTTGAATACGTTCAATAAAAGTATAAGGAATGCGGAGCTGCATCTGGTCACAAAGCACTTTGTCCAGGGCCGAATAAATTACACGTGACTGCAGGGCCTTAGGCAAGCTCTTGAATTTGTCTTGGGAAAAGGAAACCTGTCCTTCCCCCTCCTTCCAGTCTATTTTTTCTATTGAATCCTTGGCAGACATACTGATGAATGATTCATCCAGGGACATCTTGCGCCCCAGGGAAAGAACTGCCTTTTGCCAGCCGGGAAGCTCTGTGTCCAAAAAGGGGATTATCCTGTTGCGGATTTTGTTTCTTAGCATTGAATTTTCGTTGTTGGTGGAATCCGTCCTAAATTCCAGGCCAAGGAATGCTAGGTAAGCCTCTATCTCTGGGCGGGAAACGTTTAAAAGTGGCCTTATAAAGCGGTCCCTTACCTGGGGAATACCGGAAAGGCTTTGGCTTGCACCTCCGGAAAAAAAGCGCATCAGGAGGGTTTCTTCCTGGTCGTTAAGGTTGTGGGCAAGGCAAAACCAGTCAATGCCAAACTTTTCTATTGCACTTTCAAAGGCCTGGTAGCGCAAAAAGCGGGCAGCCTCTTCCGTTCCGCCCCCCCTCTCTGACTTTAGCCTTTCTACAGAGCCTCTGGGTATGTCTACACGGGAGCACCTTACGCCTATTTTTTTGCAGTAGCATTCAACAAAATAAGCGTCGCCCTCTGTCTGCTGGGCAGGCCTTATGTTGTGGTTTACGGTAACGGCAAGAAGGTTTTCCTTTGGAAGAATCCGTGAAAGCGATGTTAGCAAAGAAATGGAATCTGCGCCGCCGCTTACCCCAACACCATAGACAGATGAAGGGGAAAAATCTGCAATGCATGTTTTAAGGCCAGTGAGCACCTTACGTTCAAAGTCTTGCACAATATCTTTCACAACGAGCCCCCTGCCGCCAAAAAGCCAACGGCCACAAACAAAAAGCCCCGCTGTGTAAGCGGGGATATTACTTAGCCTTGTTACTATAGAAGACCTTTTAAAGAAGCTTGATTATTTCTTTGGAGGTGCAATAGTAACGATAAGAGCTGTTGGTTTTGTAATGAGAGTAATCTTGTCGCTAAGGTGAAGATCTGCAACTGTGAACTTCTGACCGATTTCTACGCCAGAAACATCAGCTGTAATTGATGTTGGCATGTCATCTGGGAGAGCCTTAAGCTGAACAGACGGAATGTGCTTTACCATGAAGCCGCCCTTAAGAACACCAGCCGGAGTACCGGAGTAGTGCATCTTGAGTTCTGCCATGATAGGCTTCTTTCCGCTTACGATGTGGAAATCTGCGTGCAGGTTCTTGTCTGTCTTGATGTCGTATTCTGTGTCCTGGATATAGGCCTTGTTGTCCTGACCGTCAATCTTGAGGTTAACCAATGTTGTTGGAGTGATTGTTCTCCAAACTTTTGAAAATTCTGCGGCATCGATGTCGAGCATGATAGACTCGCCCTTCTCGTTATAGGCTACTGCCGGCAAGCGTCCTGCAGCACGAAGATCCTTCGCAGCCTTTTTTCCTGTTTCTTTCCGTACTTTTGCATTAATCACAAACTGTTCCATTCTGGAAACTCCTTAAAAAAAAATTACACTTTAAGTATTAAAACTGGGACGGCTGGATTCGAACCAGCGGAATGACGGCACCAAAAGCCGTTGTCTTACCACTTGACGACGTCCCAAAATATACTAAGATGCAGATTAGTCATTTGCATCACTAGAATCCGTTTCTACATGGCCAGCTTCGTATTCGCCCAGAATCTTTTCCTGGAGCTCATTGCGAAAATCAGGGTTAATAGGATGGGCAACATCCTTGTATTCCCCATTAGCCGTCTTTCTGCTTGGCATGGCTATGAACATTCCTGTCTTGCCTTCAATAATCTTGATATTGTGCACGACAAAGCAGTTGTCAAACGTAATTGTTACATAGCCCTTAAGCTTTCCCTCACCTTCTACCTTGCGGATCTTTATTTCGGTCACCTGCATAGTTTTTTATCCTCCTGTAATCACGCTAAACCAGCGCTGCATGCCAGTTTTCGGACAGTATTTGAAACGCAGCCTGCGCTTTTTCAACCTCTTTAAATATTCCGAATACTGACGATCCAGAACCGGACATGTCGACAAAATCTGCACCACACTGCCTTAAGGCCTGCAACGCAAGGGATATTTCGCCAAAATGTGCGGTTACAGGAGCTGTAAAATCATTCTGAAAAAACCACTTCCGTACCGGTTTATTAAATTCTTCTACAAAAGAACGTATGTCACCGTCTGCATCATCTGCTGCAAAACCTTCTTTCTGATGGCGCTCATCAATCCATGCGTAAGCATCCTTGGTAGAAACGCTGACACCAGGAAAAAGAAGCAGGATGTGCAAATCCTTACGTCCTTCAATTTGTGTTACCCTATCACCTCTTCCTTGGACGACGGCCGTAAAATTTTCACAACCGCTGTACAAAGCCTTTGTAAAGAAAAAAACGTCGCTGCCTACCTGAGATGAAATTTCATCTAGAGAGGTTTCGGTTAAATGCGTATCAAACAAAATGTCCAGAGATTGAATAAAAGAAGAAGCATCACTTGAGCCGCCCCCCAATCCACCGCCGGCAGGAATGTGCTTTACCAATTTTACGCACACACCCTGACAAACACCAGTCAGCACGCAGAAAGCTTTGTATGCTTTTGTAAAAGTGTTTTCTTTTGGCAATGCAAAATTATCACACTCCACGATACAGGAATTATTTTGCCCGGAAAGACTAACCGTAAGCTCATCGCGCAGGTTAACGACGGTAAAAATACTTTTTATATCGTGATAACAGTCTTGCCTCTTTGGAAAAACTTTCAAGCCAATGTTTATCTTGGCAGGAGCAAAAGCCGTTATACTTTTACACATACGATGTCATTATATGTATTTGACAATTCAATGTCAATTGGATAAGCGATTTTTTTGAGGAAATCGGTCTGGCAGGGATAGAAATTTTGCAAGATTTTCTAAAAAAATGCAATATTCTGCATTATTTCGCAAAAACCGATTGACAAAAGGCCAAGTAAAATTTACATTCTAGGTGAGTGTTGGCCAGTAAAAAAAAAGGCTTAACCGCAACAAACAAGGAGTACATTCATGCTCGAAGACGATTTTCTAGACTTTGCAATGGCTGCAGGTTTTGATGAAGGTTACGACGACAATTCAGACGATTATTATGATGACGATGATTTTGACGATGACTTTGAGGATGAAGAAGACGGTTCATTCGAGGACGAGCTAGACGAAGAAGAAGACGACTACGATGAGCCTTTTGATGACCAGGAAGCGGAAGACGGATACGACAACCGCCGCCGTGGCTTTGACGACGACTTGTACAACGACGAAGAAGAAATAGAAGAAGACAGCGATCCTGCCGACTTGGATTTCTAAGATAAATTAAATTCTACTGCGCTTTTGGGCGGTTTTGGCTTTGCTACGAAATCTGCCTGGAAGGGCGCTTTAATTCTACCTGCCACTTAAACACAGGCATTACCGCTTTGCCTGCAATACAATCTTTTCTGATTAAGCTTACTTGAAACAGAGCCTAGCCCCGATTGGAAGGGCGGCGCAGCCGTTGCGCAAGCAATGGAGCGATAGCGGAACCCTGGAAAGCGGGGTAAACAAGGAGTCTGGCCGGTTCCGAAGGACCGGACACAGTAAAAAAAGCTGTATGCTCCAGATGAGAAAAAAGTTATTTTAGAATCTTTCCTGAATGCCAGAGTTTTTCCAGGTCGTAGAAGGCGCGAGCATCGGCGGACATGAGGTGAACCACCACGGAGCCAAGGTCTATTAGGTTCCAGTCGTCGCCCTGGGGAGTCTTGCGGGCGGTGGGGTGGATTTCCATGCCGTTTTCTGCGATGTAGTCCTTGACCTGCCTGTAGAGTCCCTGCCAGTGGGCGCTGCTTGTTACCGTAACGATTACAAAGTAGTCCGTCCAGCTGTTGAGCCCCGTAACGTCTATTACGCGGACATCCTGGCCCTTGCCGTCTTCCATGAGCTTTGCAATTTCAAGGGCCTTGTCCTGTTCTGTCTTTTCTGTATTTTCCATATTAGTCTTCCTCTTCTTTTCCTGTGTAACCGCCGCGAACATAACGGCCGTCCCAGTCTTTTCCAAGATACACGGTAAAGTCTACGTCCGATGATTCGTTTCCGTAGCTTAGCGGTTTTACTTCTTCGTATTCAATGTATTTGCACTTTATGAAGTCCGAAAGAACGCGGAGTGATTCCGAGTCTCCTACGTGGCTTACGATAAGGGTGTGCTCCATTTCGTTGTCTGCGTTTCCGTACTTTAAGACTTCGTAGCCCATTCCCTGCAAAAGGAAGGCTGCGTTTCTTGCGGAACCGGTTACGCTTGTTGCGTTCTGGATTTCTACGACATAAACCCGGCTTCCGCCACGCTCCTCTTCTGAAACCAGCGTTGCAAGGGTTGTCTTTATTACGTCCTTGATGAGCTGGCCTCCGTCCTGAAGGAACCAAAGCTGCTGGCCTGTGGAGGTTGTGCGCAACATTCCCTGTGGGAAAAGGGGCGAAAGGCTGTCCGTGTTTACGGAGCAGATTAGCGAAAGAAGCTTGTAGAACAAGTCGCCATCTACGCTTGCGTCAAACTTTGAGGCGTATACGGAAAAATCTTTTTTTCTTAGCACGTTCTTTTTGTTTTCAGTAATGGCTGAAAGCAGGGCCACAAGCACGTTCTGCCTGCGGTCGTCAACATCGCTGTCGCTTTCTCCAGGCAACCTGTAGGTTACGTAGGTTCTTACCTTGTCGCCGTCCAGCGTTATTTGGCCGCTTGGAAGGAGCCAACGCTCGCCTTCTTCCGTAACCGTGTCTACCGGTGAGTAAACCAGTACGTTTAGACCGCCCAGCAAGTCTGTTAGCAGGGAGAGGTTGTCCAGGTTTATGTCTATTGTAAAGGGGATTACGGTGTCCGTAAGGCGCTCAATTTCTGCGACGTAGGTTTTCATGCCCTTTTCGCGGTATATTGCGTCTATTCTGTCCGTACGCCCAAGGCTCTTGTCGAAGATGTCGCCTATGTTGCCCGGGATGTCGAACAAGGCACCCTTGTTGTAGGGCGGGTAAAAGGCGAAGATGTCTGTTACAAGTGCGTTACCCTCCCCGTCGTTGATTACGAGCAGGGTTTTTACAACTTCGTTTTTGGCAAGTGTCTCTTCCAGTGGGTCGCTTGTTAGCGTGGATGCCATTACTACAACGGCTCCAATCATTACCGCAAGTATGGCTACGAGAAAGAGTGCGCTTAACTTCTCCTTGGAAACGGCCATCAGCTGCCCCCGGCAAAGTCCATGGCTACGGTTGCGGCATAGGCTATGTCCCGCCTTAGGGCTTCGTGGAACCTAAAGCTTACCGGAGCTATTTCCTTGCCCTTTGAGCGCAGGTATTCCATGTTTTCTTCCAGCACTGCAAGGCAAAGCTTGTTAAGGCTTAGGGCAAAGAGCTTTTCCCGGTATTCCTGTGTGGACTGGGGCCTTCCCGGCTCTATCTTATCCGCGGCATAAATTATTTTTGCTAGCGGACAAAGGCTTGCTCCTCCAAGGGTATGCCTTGAAACCGCCTGTATTATGTCCGAATCGTCAATGCCAAAGTCCCTGCGGAGTTTTTCTGCAGCTGCCCTGCCATGAAGAAGCGACGGCTTCTTTTTTTCCACGTCGGAAATTGGCTGCCCGTCGTGGCTGGCAAGGGAAAGCTGGGTTTCGTCATCCAAATCCTTGCACATGTCATGGGCAAGGCCTGCAAGATAGCCCTTCTTTGGGTCCACACCGTACATGTCGCACATGATTTTTGCAGTTTCTGCAACGCGAACGCTGTGCTCGAACCGCTCTTTTTTTTCTGCAGCGGATGCGAACTTGCGTATCTTTTCAACAATCTCGTCAAAGTTAATGTTATCTGTGTCCATATAGCTTACCGTCTATAATATACCTAAAAACAGGACGCGGGACAAGATATTCAAAACTCTTGCCGCAGGAAATTCTTTCCCTTATGTCCGTTGAGCTGATTGTGAGCAGGGGGTTTTCTATTGCAACGCAGTTGTTGAACAGAGGTTCCTTGGTTATGTCAAATTCAAGCTGGTTGGTTTTGCCGTAGTCGCCCACGTTTTTGTTTGCAAAGAGGGCGGATTCCTGCTTGTAGGGCCTTCTGGCTACGATAAGGGTGCACCTTTGGGCTATTTCTTCCGCCCGGTTCCACAGGTGAAAGTCCGGCAGAAGGTCTTCTCCCATTATTAGCCCCAGTTTTCCTTCCAGGCTGTTCTTGTATTTTTCTTCCAGAATCCTTATTGTGTCGCAGGTGTAGCTTACACCGCCCCGCTCTATCTCGCAGCCTTCAGCAATAAAGCGCTCGTCTTGGGAGCATGCGGCCTTGACCATTCCAAGCCTGTCTTGTGCAGGGACAACCTCCCTCATTGCCTTGTGGGGAGGGGTTGCGGTTGGAATAAAGAGAATCTTGTCGTAGCCAAGGGTTACGCAAACATCGTCTGCCAGCGCAAGGTGGCCTATGTGTATGGGGTTAAAGCTGCCCCCCAGGATTGCCATCTTCATGAATATGCCCCCTCGCTTGGATCGCTTCCAGGGAACTGTTCTTCCATGCTTGAATCCACGGAGCGGGAAGCAAGGAAGCTGCTCTTTGCTGATGAAGTGCCAGAAGAAGTTGAATTGCCTGAGTCAGAAGAATTTTTAGAATCTGAATTCTGATTTTTTTCTGCTGACGAAAGCAAGTCCATTTTTTCTACCAGGGAGATTATTGACCTTCTGGCATTTTCTATGTTCTTCCTTTCCAAGACAGAAACCGCAATAACAGCAGTATCCGGTTCTTCCGCCTTTATTTGGGCTGCAACCTCTTCCGCATGTTCCGCAGCGCCTTCTACGTCTATCTTGTTGCAAAGGACGATTCTTGGCTTGTCCAAAAGGCCGCGTCCGTATTTTTCCAGCTCCGTCTTTAGGGATGAATATGCGCTAAGATAGTTTGTGTCTGAGCAGTCAATCATAAAAAGAAGGGCTGCCGTGCGCGAAATGTGCTTAAGGAAGCGAAGTCCAAGGCCTGCCCCTTCTGACGCACCTTCTATGATTCCGGGGATGTCTGCAATGATAAAGTCCTTGTCCTGGTCCACATGGAGGACGCCAAGGTTTGGAATCTTTGTGGTAAAGGGATAGGGTGCAATCTTTGGCCTTGCGTTGGTGAACATTTCCAGAAGGCTTGACTTGCCCGCATTGGGGAAGCCTACAAGGCCTACGTCCGCCATGATGGAAAGCTCTATGCGAAGGCTCATTTCCTTGCCGGGTTTTCCGGGATGGGCATAGCGGGGTGCCTGGTTGGTGCTGCTCTTAAAGTGCACGTTCCCCCAGCCGCCCTTTCCGCCTTCAAGAATCATAAGCTGGCTGCCGTCGCTTTCTTCGGTAAAGTCGTGGATAAGCTCGCCTGTCTCTGCATTACGGATGCTTGTTCCCGGGGGTACCGGAATGAATACGTCTTCTCCGTCCTTGCCAAAGCGGTTCCAGCTCATGCCGTCCTGACCGTTCTGTGCCTTAAAGAGCTGCCTGTGGCGAAGGTGGGCAAGAGTGCGAAGGTTGCGCCTTACGCAAATGTATACGTCTCCACCCCTGCCTCCGTCTCCGCCATTGGGGCCTCCGTTGGGGATATATTTTTCCCTTCTAAAAGAAATACAGCCGTTTCCGCCCTTTCCTGATCTTACGGTGATAAGGGCTTCGTCCGCAAATTGAATCATAAACACATCCTTGACCCCAAGGGACCTTACTGCCAAACAAGCCGGTTGGCAAACATATTTTAAACAAAAAATGCCCGGCATGAACTTTAAAATTCATACAGGGCATCTTTGCAAGGCATGTCCAACAGATGCAACACCTGCCCGACAAAACCTTCGATACTTACAATCTAAAAAACACCTTAGGCAGGGAATCTCCCGGCCTACATGGAGTGCTTAGTTTGAAGCGGCTTCAATTGGTTCTACGGAAACAATCTTGCGGTCTTTGCGTTCACCGTAAACTACTTTTCCGTCAGCTATTGCATAAAGGGTGTCGTCTCCGCCCCTCTTTACAAAGTTACCCGGATGAATTCTTGTTCCGCGCTGTCTTACCAGGATAGAACCTGCCTTAACAATTTCTCCGCCGTATCTTTTAACGCCCAAATGCTTCGGGTTGGAATCGCGTCCGTTTTTAGCGCCGCTACCGCCTTTTGTACGTCCCATTTTAATCCTCCGCCGGTAAGAACCGGACTGTTTTATTCAATAATCTCTTTTAGAAGTACGCACCCCGGATATTCTTTGGAAAGGGAAGAAATCCCGTCCCTTATAAAATCCGCCGTGCACCGGAGTCTTTCCGCAAGTTCAGCGGAATGACTTTCCACTTCAACTTTGAACGCCAGACTTCCGCGTTCAGAAGCATCACAACCAAGCTTTAGCCCCTTGGTATTTTCCAAGACAGAAATTGCAGTGCGCAGAAGAAGCGTCTCTGCAGAACAAACTATGTCTCTGCCCTTGGCGGCAAAAAAGGCATGCCCCTTAGCCGAACAGCTCTTGAAGCAACCGTCTGTGCCGCATACCAAAAGCACCTTAGTCATGAACCGTTATGCCGAAACCACATCCTTTACAGTAACGTAGGTGTACTGCTCGCGGTGACCATGGAAACGGTGGTAATCCTTCTTGCTCTTGTACTTGAAAACCAGAACTTTCTTGTCTTTGAAAGTTTCGCCAACTTCAACCGTAACTTTTGCGCCCTTTACATAGGGTGTACCGACAGATACCTTGTCACCGTCGCTTACGAGAAGAACAGTGTCAATAGTGATTGTGTCGCCTTCCTTTGCGTCGTTGATTTTTGCAACGCGAAGAACTGCATCCTTTTCTGCCTTGTACTGATTGCCTTTGTATTCAACAATTGCGTACATTATAAAACCTCTAAACTTGGCCGTAAGGAGTAACGGATTCCTTAACAACCTAAATTAATGTGTGGTATATGCTAACAAATTTGCAGTCCTTAGTCAATAGAGAATTCGATATAAAACAAGGAATTCGCATAAAAAAAGAAGCTATCTTGCGGAAAAAGCACGGCAGTCAATCTTATACAGACACTGTGGTTCGACAAGCTCACCAACCAGTTCAGGGTGACGGGGGAATTGTTTTCCCCGGAGGGATTTTGTTCGTTCTTGCCAAACAGTGCAGAGCCAGGGAGGGCGGCTTAGCAGCGTGCAGAATTGCATAGGCAACCTACGCGGGATTGGAGGGGCCGCCGCAGGCGGTTGCGAAGCAATGGAGGGGGTTGGGGCCCCCGGAACCCCGCAAAGCCCGTAACAAAATTGGTAAAACCTTCTTTAAGATAAACAATTTGTCCCAAAAGCAAGCACCGTCCAAAAGAAGAAGAAAAAAATTAGGCAGTTAAAAAACTCTTTTTGTCATGCAGAATTTATTTCAGCATTCATAGATTCCGAAACGAGTTCGGAATGACACTTTTGGAACAGGTTCCGCCTTGTACAGGACATTTTACCGCAAACTGCACCGCACACCGCACACCGCACGCCGTCACCGCAAGCAGCACCGCACACTGCACCGCAAACAAAAAAAAGCGGCAGACCAAAGCAATCTGCCGCCATATATTTCTTTTTTAGAAGCCAATCCTAAACGCTGCCCGGATACTTTACAAAAGCGTCCTTAAAGCCGTAGCCCTTAAAGCGCTCAAGAATCATGCCGTATTCGTCCACGGAAAGAGGTCCAACAAGAACCTTGTATGCCCCGCGCGAATTCTGAATCATGATAAGCGGATACTTTCCGTACTTGTCTATCAAGGCCTGGGCGCTTGAATTTTCGGCAAGGGTCGCTATCTGAACATAATACCTGGACCTGTCAATCTCGCTTTCCTTTCTAAGGCGCTCCGCAATATCCTTGGTTGGAGTCTTATCCTTCTGGGGAGTAGGCTTAATTTCCACCGGCTTCTTCTCTTCTTTTGGAGGAGTAAGGTCGTCTGAAGGAACAAGCACTATTGGAGTGTAAGGCTCATCCGGTTCAACAGAGGCAACTTCCTCTTCGTCCTTGTCCTCTTCCGGCGGAGTAAGGTCTATTGCTGCAACAGGTTCACCATCTACAGGTTCTGCCGCAACAATCTCCTCTCCTGCAAAGTCTGTCTCCGGACCTGCATCCGGGTTAACAGGAATTACGATTGCAACAGGCTCGTTTATGTCTTCCACAAGCTCTGCCTCTTCTTCTGAAAGAACCTCGTCACCTTCGTCTTCTTTTTCGACGGGGTCAAGGGCTGCAATAAGACCGGAAGAAGGCATTGGCCTTACAAGCTCTTCCTCTGCAACATATTCTGAACCAAGCGGCTCGTTATAGGCAACTTTTTCTCCGTCAAAGTCAGAGTCAAGGCTGCCATATGGTATAGCAGAAGCTTCCTCTTCTTTTAAAGGCTCAAGGGAAGCAATGCGCTCTCCGTTTGAATCTGTTCCATACTGGGGCTTTGTTTCCGCCTTTGTCTCTTCTTTAACATCTTCTTTGGCAAGAATGTCGCTTTCAGAAACAGGCTCACCGCCAACTCCGTCTTCTGAAGAAAGGCCGTACTTTGCAAGCTCTTCGTCGCTCATTGGCTCAAGGGCTTCAATTTCTTCGTAATCATAGTCCGTCTTTGCCAAAGCGTCAGAAGTGCCAGCAGCATCTTCATCTTCACCGTCATCAACATCTGCCACGTCAGAAGAGTCGTCAGAAGGCAAGCTTACAGTCTCGTAGCCATAAGAAGGCTTCTTTTCTGCCACAGGCCTTGCATAAGATGCATCCCCTGGAAAAATGCTTGAAACTATACCAACACCGGCCGCACTCTGGTCAAAGGACCCCTTTCTTGAGCTTAGCTTAATCTTCAAATTTGCGTCCGGGGAAATTCCAAGCCCCTCAGCCGCCTCTTTGGAAAGCAGCATTATTGAACCGGAAGATGCGTCCATGGAGCCAAGGTTAAGAAGCTCCAAGGTCTCCCCTGTCATTGGGTTTGTTACGCTAACGTTGTCCCCAGGCAAATATCCGGAAGCCTTTACAAAAAGCCCCTTGGGAAGCTCACCCTCCCTGCCTACAGAAGCATTGCCGTCGAGGTACAAAAAAGAGTCGTCTGCGGCTACAAAAATAACCGCAAGGCTTATAGCTATTACTGCGATTAATATTTTCTTCATTCTGTTTCCCCTTCCCCACGGATCCTTAACTTAAAGTCATAAAATGGTTGTAAATGTCCTGCGCAACTTTGGAGGTGAATTCAGAAATTCCTTTTTCATTATCCCTGTCGGGAGACACCTTGTTCGTCTTCCTTGAACCGGAAGCCACGCTTTTCCCTGTCTTTAGATCAAATATATTCCAACTTATTTTCTCTATGTTTGAAATGATAAGAGCCTCGGGATTCCTAGAATTC
>Ga0310695_10005433_pt1 | contig 22246 bp, 18 predicted proteins | sample RumenRJG_04DNA_FD_203882 | JGI IMG/M metagenome (GOLD analysis project Ga0310695, IMG submission 203882) | Bovine rumen microbial communities from Lethbridge, Alberta, Canada - RJG_04 (v2) (version 2) | ecosystem: Host-associated > Mammals > Digestive system > Stomach > Rumen | place: Canada...
TGAGCAGCGCCGTAGAAATAACGAACTGCACGCCTACCAGAATGGTCCGCAGGTTCTTTCCGGAGGCCGACAGGCCATAGTTGCCCCGCAGGATCATCGCCGGCTGGCCACTCGTGGAATAGATGCCCGGCCAGATGCCGGCAATAATACCGGTAGCCACGGCAACCGTACCGACGAACAGCAGCAGGCCCCAATGCTTCCCGAAGGTAAAAGACTGCATCAGCACGCCCCGGGTCAGCAGCGCATCGGAAACCGGCCACAGCAGCAGGGCAGCCACCACAAAAGCGCAGATGCACCAGATTACCGCCTCCGCCACGACCAGAGCACGCAGCCGCTTGGTCGAGGAGCCCAGTATCTTCTGCAGGTTCACGCTCCGGATGCGCAGCGGCGTCAGCGCCACATAGAAATTGGTAAAGTTGATCAGGCCGATGCCCAGGATCAAGATAGCGATGGCAATGAGCAGAAGCAGCTGCGAACGGCTGCCGCTCTTATAAACATTACCCTCGTTCCGGAAGTAGATGCTGGTCAGCGGCACCAGTTCGATGGGCGTAAGCCAGTCTCCCTGCGGAGGAAAGTCGAAATGGGCGTTGAACTCATCGGCCACAGCCTGCGAATTGCCGGCATCATCCAGCAGCAGATAACAGACGAAGTTGGCTCCGCCGTAACTTCCTTTCTGGACATCTCCGACGGTCAGGTACAGGTCATTCCCCAGCTGCGTGTTCGTCGGGAAGTCCTCATACACGCCGGTCACGGTGATTTCACGTGGAATCTCCATATACTTGGCATCCGTCTTCAGCAGCTTGCCAATCGCCCGTTCTCCCGGGAACAGGTTCTCCGCCAGCGACCGGGGAATAATCACTGAATTGGGACCTTCCAGCGCATGGGAATCGCCCTCGATCATCTTGATGCCGAACACGTCAATGAAACGCTCCGACACGAAGACCAGATCCCGCTTGTAGCCGACCGGATCCTTGCCGTCCTCCGCCACGGAGTAATAGATTTCTCCCAGGAACGGCATGATCGTACATCCCGCCTCGATGTGGGCCGATGAGCCGATGATATCATCGGCAAAGCCTCTCGGCAGGATGTTCCTGAACAGCGATTCATCGCCTTTCTTATCGGCCCGGAACACCCGGTCGGCCGTTGGATGGCACTTGTCAAAGGACAGCTCATAATCCGCCTGCAGGAATATCAGTGCGAAGGCAAGCAGCGCAGCCACCAGTCCCGTGAAGTTCAAGACCACCGCCACCGGATATCGTCGGATCAGGCTCTTTAGGTTTCGAAGTATCATTTTGCTTGTTTACACGTATTTGTCCTACCGACAATCTAATAGCATGCCATATTATTCAATATGTTGATATACAATTAAATGCCAAAACGGCGATTGTGTAAAGACTGTAAAGACCTTTACAAAAAGTGTAAAGATGGGTTTACACTATTCTTTAAATTTCCAAGCAAAACCTCACCACCACCCTCGGCCTCAAATAGAAAAGCGGCCGAAGCCGCTTTATTCATTCTTCCTCTTTCATCTTCAATCGATCAAGAATGCTATCGCAGGCTTTCATCAGGCGCTTGTAGTAGAGGAAGCTTATGATACACAGTGCGACGACAACGAGGACTAAAAAGAGGACCATTTTCATCCCTTGTTCAGGAGTGCTCCAGCTGTGATAGACGGTGGGGGCATAGCTTCCGGCGAGGATGACGCCCGCAGTCATAAACACGAAGAAATACCGATGATACTGCTGCTTGAAGCGTTTGACCTTCTTGGTAGCCGAGAGGATGTCCTCCTCGTAGAGGGTTTCTTTCGACAGATCCCTGTACATGCGGAGCATGGCCCAGATGGCGATTACGATAAAGACTGACACCGCTGCCGGGAACCACCATTCTACGTGCTTGATAATGGAGATGACAATGATAAAAGGGATGCCCAGCGCACCGGCAATAAGGCCGCTTAACTTGTCCGCCGAGAGCCAGCGGACGTCGGACTTGAAAGCCTTTTCCATCAGCCGGTCGTTAATGATCTGCTGCTTGTCGAACCGTTCCTTCAGCGCGGCGTAATCTTGCCGCATCTGCTCCAGTTCCTGATTGATATCTAATTCTTCTTTGTTCATGGTACGGGTGATTAAAGGTGGGACTTTTTGAGTTCTTCTTTGATTCGATGTAGTTGGAAGGAAACATTCTTCACCGAGATCCCCACGATGGAACCAATCTCCTCATAGCTCAGGCCTTCGAGCCACAGGAGGATGATTGCGCGATCCACCAGCCCCAATTGATTGATACGGGCATACAGGCGCTTGATCTGCAGCGACTTGTCATTAGTGTCCTCAAACGGGTCGATGTCCACGCTAAGCGGTATCCGCTCTCCGTTCAAACTCTTCTTTTTCTTGTCAGCGTTGAGACAGCAGTTGAGCGAAACACGGTAAATCCAGGTCCGGACATCGGATTCCGCGCGGAAAGAATCGTACCCCTTCCAGAGCCTGATCAGAATCTCCTGGAAAAGGTCGTCAATCTCATCCGAGTCCTTCGAGAACATGTAGCATACCGAGTAGATAGTGCTCTTATGCTCCCGGACCAGTTGGGTGAATGCTTGTTCCTTGTTATCCATTTTCAATCGAATCTACACCCGTTAGACAACATAGTCCGCGAAAAACTATAAAATATTTGCAAGAATTAATTCCGTTCGATTATTTTCTACTCAGCTAATCAGCCCCTACTGTATGGGAGATATTAAGGATTTCCTCTATCTCAATTTGCATGGTGCCCCCATCTTTGCTGTCTAGCGCATGCCCTTTACTAGTTCTCATTGTCTCCGGTTTAATCTTCCAGTAAGAGCCAAATATAGCATCGTACCTTTTCACACCGGCATGATTGCACATAGTGTATGCAGCCAAAGCCAAACGTTGCGTTTGAATGTTTGGCATTGGCATCCCGTTTTCATCCAACCATCCGGCCTCAATAAATTTGGATATGTCATTGACGAGCGTTTTGTTTCTTGATATCGCCTCAGGGAGGACGGAAAAGAGTTTGCTCTCCTGGTTATACGGGAAAGTCTCACTTATTCCGGAACGATAGTCCTCATACATCTGGTGAAACAACTGCAGATTGAATCTATCCTGAAAGAAATAATACTCATAGTATTCTTTCCTGGATAGCATCTTGGCAACAGTCTCCTTCTGAAACTTGAGATCCGTCTTTACTTCTATCGGCCCGAAGACCGGCTTATAGTCGTTGATTATCTTTGTTGCCTTTCTCATGAAGTAGTCTTCACTGTCTTGAGGCTGAGCCTTCTTCCCTTTCAGATAGCAATCGCGTATTTTCACCATCATCCTGTATTTGTTGTCCAGAAGAAGGAAGTGATCCGGATTCTTGAATGCCCAATAGACGAACCACACAAGAAGAACCGCAGATAGCAAGTAAACGATAATGAGAAGGATATTCATAACGCAATCTATTTGAGGTAGTTGGAGAAGGTCTTCATTGCGTCATCTTTTGTCCTTTCCGCAACTTCGATGTACGGCTTCATCGCCTTATAGTCAGAATGCCCCGTGTATTTCATGATGACTTGTGGCGCTATTCCTGCGGCCAAGGCGGTACAGATAAATGTCCTCCGAGCAGCATGTGTGGCAATCAACTTCCATTTGGGGAAACAGACATCTTTTCGTTTCCCATCAATGTACTGGACAACGGTCACCGGCGAGGTGAACTCGCACAACTCACAGATATCCTTGAGATACTGGTTCATCTTCTGGTTGCTGATGACTGGAAGGGCCAGTCCGTCGAAGTCGAATGCGGCATATTTGTCCAGAATAGCCTGGGCCATTTCATTGACAGGGATATTGACGGTATCGTCCGTCTTGATGGTCGTCAATTGGATATACCCGTCTTTGATGTTCGTGCGTTGTAACTGCGCAAGGTCTGAATACCGTAAAGAGGTTAAGCAGCAGAAGCAGAACAGATCCCTGACTTTATCAAGGGAAGCCTTCTCTGTTACTTTCTTCTTATACTCTTCTCCTTCCATATTGTGGAGGGTTACCTCCGTCCCATTCTTGGGAATCTTGAATTCGTAAAGCTTCAGGAGTTCATCTTTTTCCAGGAAGATCACCGGCTTCTTCGTGTCCTTAAGCCTCGCGCGATACTTTGAGAATACCTGGTTCGTGGTGTATCCCTTCTCGACACACCAGCCCAGATACCAGCGGAGGAGGCTCAATTCTTTTCTGACGGAAACATCAAGCATGTTGATTTCCGTTGCACCGAAGCGGACGTATGCGTCAAGAGTCTCCTTGTCGAAATCATCAAGGGTAATGTCCTTGTTGAATTTGGTCATATGGCTGCGAAGCGTTCCCCATTTCTTGACGGTATTCAAAGCCCATTTGTGGTTTATTTTCCCATCGAGAATGAACTCGTCAAAGTGCTTGAAGAAGCCGACCGAGCCGCTTTCCTCCGTCTCTTCTCCCTTAACTTGCCTTCCTATTACTTCTGCAAGCTGCTTCTTGATCTGTTCCTTGGTCAGCTTCGCATTGTTGGCCTCAAGGGTGTCGAACTTGGAAGAGATTGCCGATATCCTGGAGTTGATGGTATTGAACGGAACCTTCCTGGCATTGCTTGCACCGTGTTTCACCTTCATTTTCTCGTCATCCCATTTATTGGGGCTGATGCTGTACCCTATACTGGAACAGAACCTGCACCCATTGAGGTAGATGGATGTGTAAATCGGGTGGTCGCCTTTCTTGTCCGGCCTCGTGAAAAGATAGAACGTTACAGCCATAGCTTGTAAAAACTATTTACAAGACAAAAATACAAGCTATTTTCCGAAATACCAAGCAACATTAAAAAAAGTCTAACAACAGCAACTCGCTAATTGTTAGACTTTTCCGTTTGCAAGAAATGCTTGAAAAACTTCAAAAACATTCCTTCGTGCCCCGGGCGGGAATCGAACCCGCACGGCCGTTTCGGGCCAAGGGATTTTCGTACCACTGTGGCTTTCACCACCAGGACGGCGTGCCGCACCTGTTTGGGGTCTGGACTATTCCTTCACCGTAGGACCGGGTCCGTTAGGTGTGTCGTGTCTAGTCTCTGCACCTTCCTCCTGTGGGAGGCTTGGCTCAAGATTGCCTTCAGCGCGACCTGGTAAGGTTTCCTTGAATTTACGACATTCTACATCCCTCCTTTCGGAGAGTGCACTCAATTTCGCTCTTCCTCGATAATTATTCGTTAATGCATGACAATTCGGGCATAATAGAATGAGATTATCCAAGCGGTTGTCTGTGTTGATTCCGTTAATGTGATGAATCTCCAGGGGAATTGGTTGACCTTGCCATTTATCCAAACCACAGTGCTCACAGTGATGCTTACCTGTCGTTTTCTTATAGTGCTCACGGAGTCTCCAAGAGCATCGATAGGAAGAATCTGCGACATATAGATCATCATCCTTGATTCCGTGATTCGGCTTGAATGCTAAACCAACATTCCATCCTTTGCCCGTGAAATGGGAGATGTCTAATCTATTATCAGCGATAATCTGCTTAACAGTCTTATAGTTACCCCCAATGGGTCTTAATCCCAAATGACGAAGTACGCCCGCAATCGACTTGTTTTCAGCGACGGCTTTCCTCACATCATCTATTGAATACCCAACTTTTCGCATACACGCAAAGTTAGGATTTACTGCCGAGATTAACAAATAATTATGTCAAAGAGCTCGCATAAGTCCCTCGTGTCTACCATTTCACCACCAGGGCAATGGCCGGTCCGCGAAGGGGGCGGAACGGACTGCAAAGATAAGGAATAATTCTGACAATGAGAACGTGGGCCGTAGGTACAAAGCTCGTTTGTACAACAAAACGGTCCCACAAAGCCGTTTTGCTGTACATGTCTCCCCGAAACCGGGCGGAATGGGGTGAATCTCAGGAGTTATGTACAACGAGCGCCTACAAAAACGAATGCCTACAAAAACGAACCCCAACAAAAACGGGCGCAAAATAGGCGCCCGTTCCTGTCTATGGATGCAGAGAGCCTACTCCGCAAACAGCGTCACGATATTCAGGATCACCTTCGAGGCCGCTTCCATGCTCTCGAGCGGCACGTATTCCAGGCGGCCATGGAAATTCAACCCGCCGGCGAAGATGTTCGGGCAGGGGAGGCCCTTGAAGGAGAGGTTGGCGCCGTCGGTGCCGCCGCGGATGGGCTGGATCTTCGGCTTCACGCCGGCCATCTCCATGGCCTTCATCGCCTTCTCCACCACGAAATAGTGCGGCTCCACCTGCTCGCGCATGTTGTAGTACTGGTCGCGCAGGTTCAGAGAAACGGTGCCGGCGCCGTATTTCGCATTGAGGAAATCGACGCACTCCGCAATCAGTTTCTTCTTCGCCTCGAACTTCGTCCGGTCGTGATCACGGATAATGTACGCGAAATCCGCTTCTTCCACGGTGCCCTTGAAGGAAATCAGGTGGAAGAATCCTTCGTAGCCCTCGGTGTATTCCGGGCGCTGCTCCACGGGCAGCAGGCCGTTGAATTCCTGGCCGATCAGGATGGCGTTCTTCATCTTTCCCTTCGCGGAGCCCGGGTGCACGTTCCGGCCCTGGATATGGATCTTGGCCGATGCAGCGTTGAAATTCTCGAATTCCAGTTCGCCGATCTCACCGCCGTCCATCGTATAGGCGTAGTCCGCGCCGAAGCGGGCGACGTCGAACTTCACGACCCCGCGGCCGATTTCCTCGTCCGGGGTGAAGCCGATCCGGATGGGCCCATGCTTGAACTCCGGGTGCGCCATGATGTACTGCACCGCGTCCATGATTTCCGCCACGCCGGCCTTGTCATCGGCCCCGAGAAGGGTCGTGCCGTCGGTGGTGATGAGCGTCTGTCCCACGAAATGAAGCAGTTCCGGGAACTCGGACGGCTTCAGGGCCAGGCCGGGAACCCCCTTCAAGGGAATCTCCCCGCCGTCGTACTTCTCAATGATCTGCGGCTTCACATCCGCCCCGGAAGCGTCCGGAGCCGTGTCCACATGGGCAATGAAGCCCACCGCCGGCACCTTCGCCTCGACATTGGACGGGATGCTTCCCATCACATACCCGTATTCGTCCAGCGTGGCCTCCACCCCGAGAGCCCGAAGCTCCGCGCACAGCATCCGCAGCAGGTTCCACTGCTTCTCCGTCGACGGCTGGCTCTCCGACTCCTCATTGGACTGCGTGTCCACCGCGACGTACCGTAAAAATCGATCCAGAATCTTTTCCATGTTATTTCGAAGTTTTCATTGAAGCGTAAATCATATACCCGATCAGCAGCAGGAACGGGACAATCGCCACCGCCTCGCCGTAGGCTGCGTTCCAACCAGAGAGGAAGAGGTCCACGTTGGCAAAGCGAAGGATGGCGCTCACCACACCCATCAGGGCGCCGCCGGCGATGAAGCCGGAAGCGATCAGGGTGCCCTTTTCCTGGCGCGCGTTATTGACCGCGGCATCCTTGGAACGGGTGCTTACATACCAGGAGATCGCACCGCCCACCAGCAGCGGGAGGTTGAGGTCGATGGGAATGAACATGCCCAGGGCAAACGGCAGGGCGGGGACCTTGAAAGCCGTGAGAATCAGCGCAATCGCCGCGCCGATACCGTAGAGCAGCCACGGGGCGCCGCCGCCGTTCATCATCGGCTGGATCACCGCCGCCATGGCATTGGCCTGCGGGGCCACGAGGGCGTTGTCGCCCGTAAATCCATAGGTCTTGTTGAGCACCAGCATCACCCCGCACACCGTCACGGCCGATACCGCAACGCCGAGGAACTTCCAGCCCTCCTGCTTCTTGGGCGTAGAACCGATCCAGTAACCGATCTTCAAATCGGTAATGAAGGATCCCGCTACGGACAGCGCCGTACACACGACACCGCCGATGATGAGCGCCGCCGCCATGCCCGCATTGCCCTTCAGGCCCACGGCCACGAGGATCAGGGAGGCGATGATCAGCGTCATCAGGGTCATGCCGCTCACCGGGTTCGAACCCACGATGGCGATGGCATTGGCCGCCACCGTCGTGAACAGGAACGAGACCAGCGCCACGATCACCAGGCCCACGATGGCCTGCCAGACATTATTTACCACGCCGCCGAAAGCGAAGAAAGCGAAGATGGCGAGAAGAGCGATGGCAACGCCCCAGACGATGGTCTTCATCGGCAGGTCTTCCTCCGTCCGGAGGCCCTTTTCGGTCGTCGTGCCCGGTTTGCGCTTGAACTCGTTCACCGCCAGCCCCGCCGCGCTCTTGATCACGCCGAAGCTCTTGACGATGCCGATGATGCCCGCCGTCGCGATGCCGCCGATGCCGATATGCCGTGCATAGTCCTTGAATATCTGCTCCGGAGCCATTTCGCCGATGGTCATCGTCACGCCGGTATTCATCAGGTCGATGACGCTGCCGCCCCAGATGAGGTTCATCAGCGGAATGATCACGAGCCACACCAGCAGGGATCCGCAGCAGATGATGAAGGCATACTTGAGGCCGATGATGTAGCCGAGGCCCAGCACGGCCGCGCCTGTATTGAGTTTCAGGACGAGTTTCGCCTTGTCGGCAACCGCCGCACCCCAGCCCATCACCGTGGTGGAAATGGTCTCCGCCCACGTGCCGAAGGTCGCGACGCAGAAGTCGTACAATCCGCCGATGAGGCCGGCCGCAATGAGCGTCTTCGCCGACGAACCGCCGCTTTCCCCGCTCACGAGGACCTGCGTCGTGGCCGTCGCCTCCGGGAACGGATACTTCCCGTGCATTTCCTTCACGAAATACTTCCGGAACGGGATGAGGAACAGGATGCCCAGCACGCCGCCCAGCAGCGAGCTCAGGAACATCTGCCAGAAATTGACCTCCACCCCGAGGATATAGATGGCCGGCAGCGTGAAGATGGCGCCCGCCACGACGGCGCCGGAGCAGCCGCCGATGGACTGGATGATCACGTTCTGCGCCAGGCCGTCCTTCTTCTTGAGCGCTCCGGTCAGGCCCACGGCGATGATGGCGATCGGAATCGCCGCCTCGAACACCTGCCCGACTTTCAGGCCCAGGTAGGCCGCCGCCGCGGAGAACAGCACCACCATCAGAATGCCGACGCACACCGAATACGGTGTAACCTCGGCATAATTCTTCGCCGGATCCAGGATCGGCTGGTATTTTTCACCGGGCTTCAGCTCCCGCTGCGCGTTCTCCGGCAAGGAAACAGGTTTCTTTTCTTCCATAGATGAAAATCGATTTCCACAAATTTACGCATTCTGCAGCAATTTCCCAATGGCGGCGGCGACGCGGCCGAAGGGGAAGGCGGCGAGCCGCTCGTCGAACTTTTCCCGGATCCGGTCGTTGCAGAGGTTGCCGATGGAGCCTTCGTGGGTGTGGTGCAGTTCGCCTTCGTAGTGGAAGGTGCCGTCCTGGACGGCGTGGCCCACCTGCCGATAGGCATCCCGGAAGGGGACGCCGGCCTCGACGAGGCGGTTCACCTCCTCCACGCAGAAGGCCTGGCCGTAGATGGGTTTGTCCATGAGCCCTTCCGTCACGGTGATGTCCGGGAGGGCAAAGCACAGGATGTCCAGGCAACTGTCCAGTTCGTCGAACATCGGGAGATAGACTTCCTTCAGGAGCTGCATGTCCCGGAAATAGCCCGACGGGAGATTGCCGGTAATGTACCGTAACGTGCCGGGGATGCCCTGGATGCGGTTGCAATGGCCCCGGACCAGTTCGAAGACGTCCGGATTCTTCTTCTGCGGCATGATGCTGGAGCCGGTGGTGAAGGCGTCCGGCAGGTGCAGGAACCCGAAGTTCTGGCTGGTAAACAGGCAGCCGTCATAAGCCAGCCGGCCGATGGTTTCCGCCACGGCGCTGTAGGCCCAGGCCACCATCCGTTCGCCCCGTCCCCGGGACATCTGCGCATAGATGCTGTTGTAGTCCAGCGTCCCGAAGCCCAGGAGCTCCGTCGTCCGGGCCCGGTTGAGCGGGGCCGATGAACCATAGCCGGCGGCGCTTCCGAGCGGATTCTCGTCCGTTACGTCCCAGGCCGCCTTGAGCATCACGAGGTCGTCGGCCAGACTCTCCGCATAGGCCCCCAGCCAGAGGCCAAAGGAAGAGGGCATCGCCACCTGCAGGTGCGTATAGCCCGGCATCAGCACGTCTTTCAGCGCTTCGGACTTCTCCTGCAGCAGGTTGAAAAGCCGCGTCACTTTCTCCACGGTCTTCTCCAGCCGCGAACGGGTATAGAGCTTGATGTCCACCGCCACCTGGTCGTTCCGCGACCGTCCGGTATGGACCTTCTTGCCGATGTCCCCGAGCGCCGCCGTGAGCCGCGCCTCCACCTCCGAATGGACGTCCTCGCCCTCGATGGTAAATCGGCCTTCCACGGCCTCCTGGTGCAGCTTTTTGAGTTCCGGCAAGAGCTGCGCGAGCTCATCGGCCCCCAGCAGTCCCACCTCGGACAGCATGGTTATATGCGCCATCGTCCCCAGGATGTCCCACGGGGCGAGCATCAGATCCAGCTCCCGGTCCTTCCCGACCGTGAACGCGTCGATCTCCGGCGCGTTATCGAATCCTTTTGACCAAATTTTCATATGGATAATCCATCCAATAGTTTTACATAAATATCCACGGCCTTCCCGATATCGTCGATATCCACATACTCGTCCGCCGTATGCGACCGGGGGGAGTCGCCAGGGCCGAGTTTGACGGAGGGGAAGCGGACGAGGGCCTGGTTCGAGAGGGTGGGGGAACCGACGGCGGGGAGGCCGAGGGAGAGTCCCCGCTGCACGAGTGGATGGTCCTTGCCGATGGAGGAGCCGCACAGCCGCGTGGAGCGGGCCTTGACTTCGCAAGGGGCTTCCGCCTGGATCATGGACAGCAGTTCTTCGTTGGTATAAAGCCCGTTGGAACGGATGTCCACCACGAAGGTGCACAGGTCGGGAATCACGTTGTGCTGCGTCCCGGCGCCGATCTGGGTGACGGTCATCTTGACGGGACCGAGGAGGTCGGAGACCTTCCCGAACCGTTTGTCCCGGAACCATTCGATGGCCGGAAGCGCCTGATAGATCGCGTTTATGCCGCCCTCCCGGGCTGCATGGCCGGCGACCCCGGTCACGGCGCAGTCCAGGACCATCAGCCCTTTTTCGGCCACGACCATCTCCAGGGAGGTGGGCTCTCCGAACACACCGCAGGCGATCGGCCCGCAGGCAGCCTCGATTTCGGCCAGAGAGATTTCCAGCCCGTTCCGGCCGCTGGATTCCTCCTCGGCGGAGAGCGACAGCACCAGCGTATAGGGCTGCGGCCTCGCAATCAGCTGCCGATACGCTTCGATGAGCGCCACGACGGACGCTCCGTCGTCATTGGACCCCAGTCCGTACAGCCGTCCGCCCTCCATCGAGGGCGTGAACGGATCCCTTGTCCAGCCCGCGACCGGTTTCACCGTGTCGATGTGGGCATCCATCAGGATGGCGGGGCCGGAACCGGCGGCGCACCAGAGGTTGTTGCCGCAGCGGTGCGGCTGCAACCCCTGGTCCGCGAGCCATCCCTCCAGGAAATCGGCCACGGCCTTTTCGTCCCGGCTCAGCGACGGGATGGCGATCATCCGCTGCAGCAGGTCCGTCATAACAGTTCGTCCTCGTGCCGGTTGTAGTACACCCGCAACGGGGTGGACAGGACCTTGATGAAGCCCTTGGCGTCCTCCGCCGTCCAGCCCTTCTGCATTTCGCCGTACTCGCCGAACTTGGTCTTTACCAGGTCGTTGACACTCTCGACACCGACGGTCTCGAACTGCTTGGGTCCATAGTTCACGATGACGGTGCCGGTGACGTTCCGCTGGCTGCTTTCGAGCATGGCCTCGATGTCCCGCATCACGGGCTCCAGATACTGGCTCTCGTGGAGGAACATCCCGTACCAGGTGCCCACCTGGTCCTTCCAGTACTGCTGCCACTTGGACAGGGTGTATTTCTCCAGATACTTGTGCGCGGCGATGATGAGCATCGGCGCGGCGGCCTCGAAGCCCACCCGGCCCTTGATGCCGATGATGGTGTCGCCCACGTGGATGTCCCGGCCCAGTCCGTATCCATCGACAGAGGCCTCCAGGGCCTGGATGGCGGCGACGGGGGAGTCGAAGGTGACATTGTCCACGGAGACGATCTGTCCCTTTTCGAAGCCAATCTTCACGGTCTTGTTCCCGGACTGCGTGACCGGCTTCAGATAAGCCGACTCGGGGAGACCCTGCGCGCTGTCCAGCAGTTCGCCGCCGCAGATGGACGTACCCCACAGACCTACATTATAAGAGTACTTGAGCTTGGCGAAATCGGCCTCGAAACCATGGGCGTTGAGGTAATCCACCTCTTCCTGGCGGCTGAGGGCCTTGTCGCGGGTGAGGGTGATGATCTGCATCTCGGGGCACATCACCTGGAAGGTCATGTCGAAGCGGACCTGGTCGTTGCCCGCGCCGGTGGAGCCGTGGGCGATGGCATCGGCCCCGATCTCCTTGGCGTACCGGGCGATGGCGCTGGCCTGGAAAATCCGCTCCGAGGAGACGGAAATGGGGTAGGTCCCGCCCCGGAGGACATTGCCATAGACCATGTATTTCAGGCTCTTTTCGTAGTATTCGTCCTTGACGTTCAGGTTCACGAAACCCTTGGCGCCCAGCTTGTAGGCGTTCTCTTCATTCTTTTTGAGCTGGGCGGGGGAGAATCCGCCGGTATCCGCCGAGGCGGCATAGACTTCGTGGCCCTGGTTGGCCAGATACATGACGGTGTAGGAGGTGTCCAGGCCTCCGGAATAAGCGACGACGATTTTCATATGACTAGTCTGTTTTTAATTTCGGGGAATAAGGGGGTGAGGGCGTTGAGGACGGCATCGGGAGCGGCACCTTCCCGGAGGATCAGGAGGATGGTGTCGTCACCCGCGATGGTGCCGATGACGGGGAACACCGTCTGGTGGTCGATGAGGCTCGCGACGGCGTTCGCGAGGCCGGGAAGCGTTTTCACGACGCACAGCTGGCCGGAGAACTGGATCCTCAGGATGCCGGAAGAGAGGTCGGTGGCGACGCTCTGGCTGCGCGGGGTGGCGGTGACGTAGCCCTCGCCGGGAACTTTGGAGATCTTCAGGGCCCGGAGGTCGCGGGAAAGCGTGGCCTGGGTCGTCTCGATTCCGGCTTCTTTCAGGCGTTGGGCCAGTTCTTCCTGGTTGGAGACCGGGCCGGACTGGATGATGTCCAGGATGGCCTGCTGCCGGATTTTGGTGTTGTTTTGCATATTCTGTGGATAAATATTCTAGTTTTCGGCAAAGATATGCATTTTTATTGAAAATAGTTGCATAATAAATATTTTTTTAATTATTTTTGCACCCGAAACCAGAAAAGACCCGAAATGGAATTCAATGTCATGGTGGCCCAGGAGTGCCACACCGCCTATGCCGAGGCCATCTGCCAGGAGATCTACATCTCCTCCCTGGAGCGCAAGACCGGTATCGCAAACCGTTCCCCGGAATATGTCAATGAGAAGATCCGGGCGGGAAAGGCCGTCATCGCCTTGACGGAAGACGGCGAATTTGCCGGCTTCTCCTATATAGAATCATGGGGCGGCAAGAGTTTCGTCGCGAACTCCGGCCTCATCGTCGCGCACAAGTTCCGCGGCATGGGCCTCGCCAAGAAGATCAAGGAGCAGACTTTCATCCTTTCCCGGAAACTGTTCCCGGATGCCAAGATCTTCTCCATCACCACGGGGGCCGCGGTGATGAAGATGAACTACGAGTTCGGCTTCCGGCCGGTTCCCTTCTCGGAACTCACGGACGACCCCGAGTTCTGGAAGGGCTGTGAGGGCTGCCGCCACTTCAACATCCTGAAGGAACGTGAGTATCGGATGTGCCTGTGCACCGGCCTCCTGTACGATCCCAAGGAGCATCTGACCATCCATCATCCCGACGAGGCATGATCCGGGCGGGCATCATCGGAGGCGCCGGATACACCGCCGGCGAACTGGTCCGCATCCTGGTGAACCACCCGGAGGCGGAGATCGCCTGGATCCATTCGGAGAGCCAGACCGGCAAATCCGTGGCGGAGCATCATCCCGGTCTCGTGGGCGACACGGCGCTCGTGTTTACGGACCGGATCGACCTGGAGGGCATCGACGTCCTGTTCCTGTGCTCGGCCCATGGCAAGAGCCGCGGATTCTGGGAGGAGCATCCCTGCCCGGAAGGGCTCAAGGTCATCGACCTGGCCCAGGATTTCCGGGACGAGTCCGACGGTTATGTCTATGGACTTCCGGAGCTGAACCGCGACCGGATCTCCCAGGCGCGGAAAGTGGCCAACCCCGGCTGTTTCGCGACCGCCATCCAGCTGGCCCTCCTGCCGCTGGGGAGGGCCGGTCTCCTTTCGGGCGACGTCCATGTCCAGGCCGTCACCGGCTCCACCGGGGCGGGCGTTAAACCGGCGCCCACCACTCATTTCAGCTGGCGCAGTGACAACCTGTCCATCTATAAGGTTCTGACCCACCAGCATTTGCTGGAAATCCGCCGGAACCTCGGCATCGGGGACAACCTCCATTTCATCCCGGTCCGGGGCGATTTTGCCCGCGGTATCTTCGCCGTCTGCGAAACCGCCTGCTCCCTCCCGATCGAGGAAGTGTCGGCCCTGTACAAGGACTTCTATGCCGATGCCCCCTTTACCTGGGTGCTTTCCGGTCCCGTGGACCTCAAGCAGGTGGTCAATACGAACAAGTGCCTCATCGCCCTGGAAATGCATGAAGGACGCCTGGTCATCACCTCCGTCATCGACAACCTCCTGAAAGGCGCCTCCGGCCAGGCCGTGCAGAACCTGAACCTGATGTTCTCCCTTCCCGAAACCGCCGGTCTCCGCCTGAAGGCATCAGCTTTTTAATCAGTATGGACTTATTCAATGTATATAAAAGATGGAACATCGAACCGGTAAAGGGTTTGGGTTCCACGCTGTGGGATAAAGACGGCCAGGAATATCTGGACCTGTACGGCGGTCATGCAGTGATCAGTGTGGGACACTGTCATCCGAAGTATGTGGCGGCCATCACGGAGCAGCTCGGGAAGCTGGGTTTTTACTCCAATGCCGTGCAAAACGGCCTCCAGGATACCCTGGCGGCCAAATTGGGCAAAATCAGCGGCTATGACAGCTATCACCTGTTCCTGTGCAACAGCGGAGCCGAGGCCAATGAGAACGCCCTCAAGTTGGCGTCCTTCCAGACCGGCCGCGCCAAGGTTTTGGCCTTCGGCGGCGCCTTCCACGGCCGCACGTCCGGCGCCGTGGCTGCGACGGACAATCCCAAGATCCGCGCCCCGTTCAATGCCACCCCCAACGTATCCTTCGTCCCGCTCGGCGACCTGGAAGCGGCTGAAAAAGAGCTGGCTACGGAGTCTTATGCCGCCGTCATCATCGAAGGCATCCAGGGCGTCGCCGGCATTCAGCTGCCCTCCGACAGCTTCCTGCAGGAGCTGCGCACCCTCTGCGACCGGACCGGAACGATGCTCGTGCTGGATGAAATCCAGTCGGGCTGCGGCCGGACGGGCAAGTTCTTCGCTCACCAGTACGCGGGCGTGCAGGCGGACCTCATCACGATGGCGAAGGGCCTCGCGGGCGGCATCCCCATCGGCGCCGTCCTGATCAGCCCGGCCATCCAGGCCTCCTACGGCCTCCTGGGCACGACCTTCGGCGGCAACCATATCGCCTGCGCGGCGGCCATCGCCGTCCTGGACATCATCGAAGAGGAGCATCTGCTCGCCCATGCGGCGAAGCTCGGCGCGTATTTCGAGTCGGAGCTGAAAGGGGATCCCGCCCTCGTGGAATACCGTGGCCGGGGCCTCATGATCGGCCTGCAGGTCAAACCGGAACTGATCGGCCTTCGGGACCGGCTCCTTTTCGAGAAACATATTTTCACCGGCGCCTCCGGCAAGGACGTCATCCGGCTCCTTCCGGCCCTGAATCTTCCCGAGGTGGGCGCCCGGCAGTTCGTGGAAGCCTGGAAAGACTTGACAAGATGAAGCATTTTACCTCGATGAAGCAGCTCGGCGACCTCCGGAAAGCGCTGGAGGAAGCCGCCTATGTGAAAGCGAACCCCTTTGCCGACCAGGCTTTGGGCCATAACAAGACCGTCCTCCTGGTCTTTTTCAACAATTCCCTCCGCACCCGGCTGAGCACCCAGAAGGCGGCCCTGAACCTGGGAATGAATCCCATCGTCCTGGACGTGAACCAGGGCGCCTGGAAGCTGGAGACCGGCCGTGGGGTGGTCATGGACGGGGACAAAAGCGAGCACCTGCTGGAAGCGATTCCGGTGATGGGATGCATGTGCGACATGATCGGCGTGCGCTCCTTCGCCCGTTTCGAGTCCCGGGAAGACGACTATAACGAGGTGATCCTGAATCAGTTCATCCAGTATTCCGGCAAGCCCGTCTTCAGCATGGAGGCGGCGACGCGCCATCCCCTCCAGACCTTTGCCGACATCATCACCATCGAAGAGCACAAGGAAAAGGCCCGTCCGAAGGTCGTGATGACCTGGGCCCCGCATCCGAAAGCCCTGCCGCAGGCCGTCCCCAATTCTTTCGCGGAGGGAATGTCCATGACGGACTACGATTTCGTCATCGCCAATCCGGAGGGCTACGACCTGGCCCCGGAATTCGTGGGTAATGCGAAAGTGACGCACAATCAGGACGAAGCCCTGGAAGGCGCCGATTTCGTGTATGCCAAGAACTGGGCTCCCTATGAGGCCGAAAACTACGGAAAGGTCATCAACTATGACATGAACTGGACCGTGACGGCGAAGAAGATGGCCCTCACCAACAACGCCTTCTTCATGCACTGCCTCCCGGTGCGGCGCAACATGATCGTCACCGACGAGGTGATCGAGAGCCCGCGCTCCCTGGTGATTCCCGAGGCGGCGAACCGGATCGTATCGGCCCAGGCCGTCCTCAAGATGCTGCTCCAGTCGCTATGATCCGGGTGGTCAAATGCGGCGGGCAGGTGCTGGACGATGCCGCCCTGCTGGAGGCCTTCTGCCGGGATTTCGCCGCGCTGGAAGGTCCCAAGGTGCTGGTCCATGGGGGCGGTGCCCTCGCGGGCCGTTTCCAGAAGGCGCTGGGTCAGGAACCGGTCAAATACGAAGGCCGGCGCGTGACGGACGACGACACCCTGCAAGTGGTGACGATGGTCTATGCCGGCTGGTGCAACAAGCAGGTCGTCTCCCTCCTGCAGGCCGATGGCTGCGACGCCGTGGGCCTGTCCGGCTGCGACGGCTCCGTCATCACGGCGGCGAAGCGCCCGCCCAAGGCCCTGTCCGACGGCCGGGTGGTCGATTTCGGCTGGGTGGGGGACGTGACGCCTTCGAGCGTCCGGGTGGAGTTCCTGCAACTGCTGCTGGACCAGGGATTTACGCCGGTGCTTTGCGCAATCAACCACGATGGGGCGGGACAGCTCCTGAACACCAATGCCGATACGGTCGCCTCCTCCGTGGCCGCCGCGCTCGGGGCGCAGCTCATCACCTGCTTCGAGCAGCCGGGCGTGCTGAAGGACCGGAACGATCCTTCGAGCGTGATCCCCTGCATCGACAGGACGTCCTACGCTTCCCTGAAGGCGGACGGGATCGTGGCCGACGGGATGATTCCCAAGCTGGACCAGGCCTTCGACGCCCTGGAGAAGGGGGCTGCTTCGGTCCGGATCTGCCACAGCGGTGACCTCCTGGGAAACGGGGGAACCTTGATTCGGAAATAGATTCTTTCGCTTCGCTCAGAATGACAGGAATGGAACGGAAAAAAGCGATACTCTCTCTGGGAAACGGCCGCACATTCGAGGGCTGGAGCTTCGGCTACGACGGCCCGGCGGACGGCGAGGTGGTGTTCTCCACCTCGATGGTCGGTTATCCCGAGAGCCTCACCGACCCCTCCTTCGAAGGGCAGCTTCTGTGCGTGTCCTATCCGCTCGTGGGCAATTACGGCATTCCTGACATGGCCGTGGGACCGGACGGGCTGGCCTCCCGGGCCGAGTCGGAGCGGATCCATGTCCGCGGCCTCGTCATTGCCGATTACAGCGAAAACTACAGCCACTACGACGCCGTCAAGAGCCTGGGGGACTGGCTCCGGGAGCAGCGTGTTCCGGGCATCTGCGGCATCGACACCCGCGCCCTGACCCGTCTCATCCGGGAGGAAGGGGCGATGCCGGGGCGGATCGACGTGGAGGGTTGTCATTCCGAGGACGGCGAAGCCGGACGAAGGAATCTCGTCGAGGCCGTCAGCTGCCGCGAAGTCCTTCGCTACGGAGCGGGCAAGAAGCGCGTCGTCCTGGTGGACTGCGGCGTCAAGCACAATATCCTCCGCTGCCTCATCGGCCGGGGGATCGAGGTCGTCCGCGTCCCCTGGAACTACGATTTCACGGGGATGGACTACGACGGCCTGTTCCTGTCCAACGGCCCCGGCGACCCGGCGGTGTGTACGGAAACCATCGGCCATATCCGGACGGCCTTCACGGGGGACCGTCCCGTGTTCGGCGTGTGCCTGGGCAGCCAGCTGATGGCCCTGGCCGCCGGCGCGAAGACGTTCAAGCTCCCGTACGGCCACCGGAGCCACAACCAGCCGGTGCGCATGGTGGGCACCGACCGCTGCTTCATCACTTCCCAGAACCACGGGTATGCCGTGGACCCGGCGACGCTGCCTCCGGGCTGGGAACCTTACTTTGTCAATCTGAACGACGGAACCAACGAGGGCATCCGGCACACCGGTAAGCCCTTCTTTGCCACGCAGTTTCATCCGGAGGCGTCCGGCGGACCCGTGGACACGGAGTTCCTGTTCGACGAATTCATCTCCCTGTTATGATCCGGAAAGTTCTCATCCTGGGCTCGGGCGCGCTGAAGATCGGCGAGGCCGGAGAATTCGACTACAGCGGCTCGCAGGCCCTCAAGGCCCTGCGGGAAGAGGGGATCCGGACGGTACTCGTGAATCCGAACATCGCGACGGTGCAGACTTCCGAGGGCGTGGCCGACGAGGTGTATTTCCTGCCCGTGACGCCGTCCTTCGTGAAAAAAGTCATCCGGAAGGAGCGGCCGGACGGCATCCTGCTCTCCTTTGGCGGGCAGACGGCCCTGAACTGCGGCGTGGAACTGTTCCGCAGCGGCATTCTGAAACGGTATGGCGTGCAGGTGCTGGGAACGCCGGTGGAAACCATCATCGACACGGAGGACCGGGAACGGTTCGTCGAGCGGCTGGACGAGATCGGCGTGAAGACCATCCGGTCCCATGCCGCGACGACGCTGGAAGAGGCGCGGGCGGCGGCCCGGGAGGTGGGCTATCCGGTTATCATCCGGGCGGCCTATGCCCTGGGCGGCCTGGGGTCCGGCTTCTGTGCGGACGAGGCGCAGCTGGAATCCGTCGCCGGCAAGGCCTTCACTTTCTCGCCCCAGGTGCTGGTGGAAAAATCCCTGCGGGGCTGGAAGGAAATCGAATACGAAGTGGTCCGCGACCGCTTCGACAACTGTATCACCGTCTGCAACATGGAGAATGTGGACCCGCTCGGGATCCATACCGGCGAGAGCATCGTCGTGGCCCCGTCGCAGACGCTCACCAACGACGAGTACCATTTTCTCCGGAAGACCGCCATCGACATCGTCCGGCATCTGGGCATCGTGGGCGAGTGCAACGTCCAGTATGCCTTCAGCCCCGACGGGGAGGATTACCGGGTGATCGAGGTCAATGCGCGGCTCAGCCGTTCCTCGGCCCTGGCCTCCAAGGCGACGGGGTATCCGCTGGCGGCCGTGGCGGCCAAGCTGGGCCTGGGCTACGGTCTGTTCGAACTGAAGAACGCCGTGACCCGGACGACGCCGGCGTTCTTCGAGCCGGCCCTGGACTATGTCGTGTGCAAGATCCCGCGGTGGGACCTGGCCAAGTTCAAGGGCGTGTCCCGGAACATCGGCCCCAGCATGAAGAGCGTCGGGGAGGTGATGGCCATCGGCCGGACGTTCGAGGAGGCCCTGCAGAAGGGTCTGCGGATGATCGGCCAGGGGGCCAACGGCTTCGTGTGCAACAAACCCTACCAGGCGGAAGACCTGGACGCCGCCCTTTCCCATCCCACGGACACCCGCATCTTCGCCATTGCCGCGGCTTTCGAGTCGGGCTACAGCGTGGACCGGATCCACGAACTCACGCATATCGACCGCTGGTTCCTGGACAAAATGGCCCATATCGAGGCGACATACCGGTCGCTGGAGTCCTGTCCTTCCCTGGACGAAGTGCCGGCGGCGTTGCTCCGGGAAGCCAAGGTCGAGGGTTTCTCGGACATCCAGATCGGCCGCGTGTTCGGGATTCCCGAGGCGGCGGTGCGGGACCGGCGCATTTCCCTGGGCCTGCATCCCTGCATCAAGCAGATCGACACCCTGGCCGCGGAATTCCCGGCCCTCACCAGTTACCTGTACCTTACCTATCAGGGGAGCGAGGATGACGTGGAACCCGAGGATCCGGGCCGGAGCGTCATCGTCCTCGGGTCCGGCGCCTACCGGATCGGCAGCAGCGTGGAGTTCGACTGGTGCGCCGTCAGCACGGTTCGCACCCTTCGGGAAAGCGGCCGGAAGGCCATCATGGTCAATTACAACCCGGAAACGGTGTCCACCGACTACGATACCTGCGACCGGCTCTATTTCGATGAACTGAGCCTGGAGACGGTGTGGGAGATCTGCCGGCGGGAATCTCCCGAAGGGGTGGTCGTGAGCGTGGGCGGACAGATCCCGAACAACCTGGCCCTGCCGCTGTCGGCGTGCGGAATCCGCATCCTGGGCACTTCGGCAGCCGATATCGACCGGGCCGAGGACCGGCGGAAGTTCTCCGAGGTCGTGGACCGGCTGGGCATCGACCAGCCCCGCTGGAAGGAGATGACGACGCTCTCCGACATCGACCGTTTCGTGGGTGAGGTGGGGTTCCCGGTACTGGTGCGGCCCTCCTACGTCCTGTCCGGGGCGGCGATGAACGTGTGCTATACCGAGGTCGACCTCTCGTCCTGCCTGGAACGGGCGGCGGAGGTGTCCGAAGAGCATCCCGTCGTGGTGAGCGCCTTCCTGCAGCGCTGCCAGGAACTGGAATGCGACGCCGTGGCTGACGGGGGTCGCGTGCTCGCGTGCGCGATATCCGAACATATAGAATATGCGGGTGTCCATTCCGGCGATGCCACCATCCAGTTCCCCGCCCAACGTGTCTATGGGTCCGTCCTGTCGCGGATCCGGCGGACGGCGGCGGCCATCGCGGCGGAGCTCCATATCACCGGTCCCTTCAACATCCAGTTCCTGTCTTCGGACCTGGACCTGAAGGTCATCGAGTGCAACCTCCGGGCGTCCCGGAGCTTCCCCTTCGTGTCCAAAGTGTGGCGGACGGACCTCATCGGCCTGGCCACCCGGTGCATGCTGGGGCAGCATCCGTCTCCCTGGCTGGCCGATCCCTTCGACCTGGGGTATGTGGGGGTCAAGTGCTCCCAGTTCTCCTTCGCGCGGCTCCATCAGGCCGATCCCGTGTCCGGTGTGGACATGGCTTCCACCGGCGAGGTGGGCTGCCTGGGCCGCTCCAGTGACGAGGCACTCCTGAAGGCGATGCTTTCCGTGGGCCATCGGGTGCCGGCCGGACCGGTGCTCCTGTCCACGGGCGATCCCTTCCAGAAGGCCGCCCTCCTGCCCGCCTGCCGGCTCCTGGCGGAAAAGGGCTATACCTTATATGCCACCGACGGCAGTTGCCGCTACCTCCAGGCCAATGGCGTCCCCGCGATCCGGGTGCGCTGGCCCGACGAGCCCGACGACGGGACCCCGTCGGCCCTGGACCTGATCCGTTCCCACCAGGTGGACCTCGTGGTGAACAATCCCAAGAACCTTTCCCACTCGGAACTGGGCAACGGGTATCACCTCCGCCGGGCCGCCGTGGACTTCAATGTCCCCCTGATTACGGACGCCCGGCTGGCCTCCGCCTACATCCGGGCCTTCTGTACCCTGCCGGAGGATGCCCTGGAGATCCTCAGTTGGGGCGCTTATGCGGGAAAATGGTGAAAAAATTGAAAAAAACTCAAAAAAAGTTTTGCGGGTAAAAAATAATTACTACCTTTGCAGTCCCGTTTGAAACGAGCACCAAACAATGCGGTTTCAGAAGCGGAAAAGATCATTGACAATACTGAGAGAAAAGATCAAAGAGGTAAAGAAAAGCAGAAAGAGAAGTCTGTATTAATCTAGAGTAAGAGTTTTTTTCGAACGTTAGAATAATAGGGACTGCAATTTCAAGGCAGAGC
>Ga0310695_10005434_pt1 | contig 22241 bp, 16 predicted proteins | sample RumenRJG_04DNA_FD_203882 | JGI IMG/M metagenome (GOLD analysis project Ga0310695, IMG submission 203882) | Bovine rumen microbial communities from Lethbridge, Alberta, Canada - RJG_04 (v2) (version 2) | ecosystem: Host-associated > Mammals > Digestive system > Stomach > Rumen | place: Canada...
GAGATGCAATCCCAGTATACAGGCCTTTTTCCTCAATGCACCATTGCCGCGGCAGCTGTGCACCATTTTAGCGGAACGCATGCACCACCAGCGCGGTCAGCTTGCACCATCCTGCCCGGCGTATTCATTTTATGCCCTGAAAGCCTTGCGGCGCAACATCTCCAGTTTCTTATCATTGCAGTATGTTTTTTGGTTTTAAAAAAAGGGGGTTTGAATCCCCTCAACAGGTGGGAAGTGTATTTTACAACCGAATCCGAAAAAATCCATACTAACCTTGTCAGTACTTATAAATTCAGCCCTTACGACAAAAATACATCAAAAATTCTGTGTAAATGTCTTTATTTCCGGCGCCGATATCGGGTCGGGGATTGTGTGTTTTTTCATCAGGAGTTTGGGCTATAATTCCTTCCGGTGCTCTTTTTCATGACACAAAAATTGTACCAAAAAAGAAGAACGCTTCCAAATACGTCCTTGGTTGCGTTCTTCTTTTTTTGGGGGACTTTTTCACAGCCCCCCTTTGCTTATGCAGATGATAGGCCGGTGACGGGCGGACTGTGCGGTGCCGCCTTCCGGGACCGGGATCACGCCTTATCGTCGTTTGTGACGCCGAGCAGGATTTTCTCGCCGTCGGCTTCCTCCACGAGCGTGGCGCGCAGACTCACGGGCTTGGAAGCGCCGTCCAGCAGAAGCCGGTAGCGGTGGATGCAGAAGCCCTTTTCCTGTATCTCGCGCAGCATGTTTTCCTTTGTGAGAACGCGCAGATGCCTGTCCATGTCCGCCGGGTCGATCGCTTTGGGCGCGTCGCTTATCACATCGGCGAAGAAATCCTCCCCCTGCTTTGCGAGGCCGAAGCGCGCAAATTCATTTGAGGGGTTATACTGCGTATAGTGTCCGGTCACAGGATCGACCGTATAGAGGACGATGAAGCTTGGGGACAGGGCGGCGATCCTGCCGAGGGAGATTTTCTCCTGCCGCAGCTTTTCCTCCTCCGCCTGCTGCTTCATCTGCGCGTCGATGATGCTGATGCCCAGGATGATGCGGTTGCCGCCCTGCATCCTTGTGATCTTCATGTTCACATACATTGGCGTCCCGGTATCAGTCATGCGGTAGGTGATCGTAAAAACGCCCTGTGCATCCAGCTCCTGCAGGACGTTCTCCTTTGTAAACCATTTCAGAAACTGCTCCCTGTCCTCCTCGTAGATGCGGGTCATGGTGTCGCGTCTTGCCGAGTCAAAGAAGTTCTCGCCATGCCGTTCGATGGACAACTCCTCCGCGCCGATCCGGGAGGAGTATTCGATATAGGCGTCAGTGTCCAGGTCGACCACATAGATGTTGTAGTAGTCGGCCGCAAGCGCCCGGGCGATGTCCGCAAAGGTGGTGGCCTCCTCCGGCTCGGCGATGGAGAGCACGGCAACGGCGACCGCGTTGCTGCCCGTGACCGGGTTTACGCCGATGCGCCGCACGAAGGAGCGGACAAGCGAGCCGTCGGGCATCGTCTCGTCGAAGAAGACGCGGCTTCCGTTTTCGCAGCACTGCTTCACGGACGAGAGGAAGCTCACCCCGTATCCGATCGGCGAAGCCCCCAGAACGGCCGGTTCTTCCGAGACTTCAAAGCGGAAGAAGCGCTTTAAGAAGTCCCGGTAGGAGCGGTTGCTGCGTACATAGGTGGTCTTGCCGTCCTTCACCTGCAGGATCGCAATCGGGATCGTGTTGAAGGTGTTCTGGAGGTTGTTGTCCGCGTTTGCGACGCCCCCGAGATCAAAGAGGTTCACCCGCCCTATCGACTCATAGTAATCGGTCTCCTGCGGGTTTTCCAGGCTGTCCCTGTGCGTCTTGAACCATTCGAGACAGTGCGAAAAGGGGTTGGGCTTCTCATAGTAAAAGCCCTGGAGCTTGGAGCAGCCGATCTCCTGCAGAAAGCAGACCTGTTCCTTCGTCTCCACGCCCTCGCAGATCGCCTCCAGGCCCAGAGACGTGGCCATCTTCATCAGCTCGGTCAGAATGACCTTCCCGCTCTCTCCCTCGTTCAGCTTCTTCATGAAGCTCATGTCGAATTTGATCAGGTCAAAGCGAATGCTCTGCAAAACGTCCAGGGAAGAGTAGCCGCTGCCGAAATCGTCCATCCACACCGGGAAGCCGAGATTCTGAAAACGCGTGACCTGTTCCTTGATAAAGGCAAGGTCGCTGCCGATGATGCTCTCGGTGATCTCGATGGTGATCCTGTCGCGGCTGACGCCCGCCTCATCCACGCGCCTGCGGATCTCCTCAACCATATCACAGGCGTCGAAATCCGACCTGGACAGGTTGATGGAGTGCGGGACAACGAAGAGCCCCTCCTCTTTCAGCGTATGGATGTCCTCCAGCACCCGCTCCAGCACGTAAAGATCCATCTTGTAAATGAGTCCCGCGTCCTCCAGCGCGGGGATAAAGCTCCCCGGAGAGAGAAAGCCCTTTACCGGGTCAATCCAGCGCGCCAGCGCCTCCTCATCACAGACCTTCTCGTTGACGGCCCGAATGATCGGCTGGTAAAAGACCTGAATCCATCTCTCCTCGATAGCTCTGTCGATATTCTCGACGATGTACTGCCGCATCTCCGCTTTGTCGCTGAGCTTCTGCGTGTAATAACGATAACAGGAGGCGTAGGCCCCGCTCAGCTCGTCGCAGGCGAGCCTGGCGCGGTCGTAGGCGAGGCTCGCCTTGAGGCGGCCCTCTCCGTCGGAAAAGACGCCCACATGAATCGGGAGAGATTTTCCTCCATTTAAATTCCGGCAGTCGTGAAACATCTGGTGCAGCCTGTCCTCCAGGCCCGACATCTCCGTAATCACGGCAAAATGGTCGCCCCCCAGGCGGCTGCTGCGGTCGTTGCCGTAGTAGCGCACAAGCAGGCCCGCAAATTCCTTGAGCAGTTTATCGCCCTCTTCGAAGCCGTATTTCCCGTTATAGAATTTCATACCGCTGAAATCCATATACAGCAGTGCGGGCTCCCCGCCGCGCTTCAGCACGGCGTTTTTTTCCGTCTCGGCCAGCCTGAAGAAGCTGGTCATGGCCGGAAGGCCGGTCAGCATATCCTTCTCGATGCTCTCCCGCAGCCTCTCCTCCAGATCGCCGCGGTATTCCTCTTTCTCATTTTCAAGCACGAAGCTGTGCAGCAGGCAACCGCCGAGAATGCAGCCGATGGCGTACATCGGGAGCAGCGAATAGAGGGTCTGCAGAAGGTCAAAGACGGTCATCGTCATGCTGAAAATGCCGACGGTGCGGTGGCGGAACCTTTTCGTCCCCTTGCTTTTCAGCGCGACGCCAAAGGCGTAGGCCGCCGTCATCAGAAACATCGCGATCTGGGCAGCCAGCGTGATATAGCGCGCTATCAAGGGGTGATAGACATTGTTCTCATCAAAGCTGAAAAGGATCGGCGTGAAGAAGTTTAAGAGCACGACGACGATCTGGAAGGCGAAGATGAGCTTGCCCGCGATATCGAGCAGTCTGGCAAAGCGGTTGTCCCGATCAAGATAAGCGATCGCAAACTGCGTCCACACCAGGATCGTAAAGGCCATGGCGATAAAATACAGCGCGGTGTCCGCGTAGACGAGACGCATCATCTGCCGCTCGTACAGAAAGCCCCACAGAATATCCGTGATATAATAGGCGATCACAGAGAGGGAAAACGCGCGATAAGCCCGACGCGCGGGGATGGGACTGCTGCCCCTGCCCTCCCCAAGCACATCGTAATTGATCATCAGATGGATAATAAGCGCGAGAATGCTTGCACCCGAATAGCTCATACGATCACCTTGCTTTCCTCGTCGTCGCGGGCGCGGCCATGCCGCTTTTTCCGGCGGGACAGCCGACGCGGCGGGCCGACCTGATCTCCGCACTATATTACCTACCATTATAAAGGTTGAAATCGAAATAATCAAGGCAAAAGCGAACAGGCCTCACGGCCGTTCATAAATATCATCGGGGGAGTTCAGAGGGGGACACCCTCTGATTATTCGCCTCGGAAGGCGAAAAACAATTCAAATCCGTTTTTGACGGGGCTTTTTGATTATGAATCAGGCGCTGTCTCTCTATTCTGTTTTACCAGTGGTGAGACAGCGCCTTTGTTATGATCGTAAGATTTTTTTATTCGTCCCCGTACTGCAGGTACGCACCCTTCATGGGGGAGGCTGCGTGCTCGCTGAACAGACGGAGGACGCCGCTCTTATATTTGCGGGGCTTGGGCTTCCAGTTCTTTTTCCGCTCTGCCAGGACGAGATCCATCTCCTCCGGCGTTTTCCGTTCACCCTTGACGCCGACAATGGCGAGAATGCGGCCGGGTACGTCGATCTCAATCAGGTCGCCCTCTTCCACCAGGGCGATCGGCCCGCCGGCCTGCGCCTCGGGGCTGCAGTGGCCGATCACGGGACCGGTGGAGGCGCCGGAAAAGCGTCCGTCGGTGATCAGAGCGATGGCGCGTCCCAACTCCTTGTCGGTGCTGATGGCCTCGCTGGTGTAGAACATTTCCGGCATACCGGAGGCCTGTGGGCCCTCGTAGCGGATGAACACGGCGTCGCCCTTCTGTACCTTGTGGTGCAGCACGGCGTCGAGGCATTCCTCCTCGCTGTCGAAGGGACGCGCGTTCAGGACGGCCTTGAACATCTCCTTCGGGCACGCAGTGTGCTTGATGACCGCACCCTCGGGGGCGAGGTTGCCCTTGAGCACAGCCACGCTGCCGTCGGTGCCGATGGCCTTGTCATAGGGGCGAATGATGTCTTCCTTCGTGACGTGGATGCCGTACTTGGCGTTCGCCTCATCCAACCACTTCTGACAGCGCTCATAGAAACCGTTGGCTTTCAGCTCGTCCAGGTTCTCGCCCAGGGTCTTGCCGGTTACGGTCATGGCGTCCAGGTGCAGGACATCCCGGATCTCCTCCATGATGGCGGGCACGCCGCCGGCATAGTAGAAGAACTCAGCGGGCCAGCGCCCGGCGGGACGGATATCCAGCAGATAGTGCGCGCCGCGGTGCAGCCGGTCAAAGGTGTCGCCGTCGATCTCCAGACCGTACTCGTGGGCGATGGCGGGCAGGTGCAGCAGGGTGTTGGTGGAGCCGGAGATTGCCGCATGAACCAAGATCGCGTTCTCCAGGCTGTCCATGGTCACGATATCGGTAGGCTTGAGACCCTGCCACGCGAGCTCAACAGCCTGCTTGCCGGCGCGGTAGGCGTAGTCCAGAAGATCGGGGCTGGTGGCCGGGAGCAGCGCAGAGCCTGGCAGACTCAGACCCATGGCCTCGGCCATGATCTGCATGGTGGAGGCGGTGCCGATGAAGCTGCAGGCGCCGCAGCTCGGGCAGGCGTTGCATTTGGCCCAGGTGAAGCGCGCCTCGTCGATCTCGCCGCGCTCATACTGCGCGGAGTACATGCCAAGCTGTTCAAGCGTCAGGAGCTCAGGCCCCGCGCTCATGGTGCCGCCCGTGACCATCACGGAGGGGATGTTGACGCGGGCCATGCCGATGAGATTGCCGGGCATTCCCTTGTCGCAGCTCGCCATATAGACGCCGCCGTCAAAGGGCGTGGCGTTGGCGTGGATCTCGATCATGTTGGCGATCATCTCGCGGCTGGCGAGGCTGAAGTTGATGCCGTCCGTGCCCTGGCTCTCGCCGTCGCAGATGTCGGTGGCGTAGTAGCGCGCGCCGTGTCCGCCAGCGTCCGCGATGCCGCGGCAGGCGGCCTCGACAAGCTGATCCAGATGGCCAGAGCCGGGATGGCTGTCGCCGAAGGTGCTCTCCACGATGATCTGGGGCTTGGACAGATCCTCCAGTTTCCAGCCGGTGCCGAGGCGCAGGGGGTCGAGCTCAGGCGCGACCTTGCGCATTTTCTGACTGGTCAGTTCTTTTGCATCTCTCATGGGTTCATTCTCCTTTTTCAGATTTCGATGGCTCTACTTTATCAGACGAAGAAGGAAATGACAAGCGCGACCAGGAATCCGGTCAGGCCGACCAGGGTCTCCATGATGGTCCAGGTCTTGAGGGTGGTCTTCTCATCCAGGCCGACCAGGGACTTAACGAGCCAGAAGCCGGAGTCGTTGAAGTGGGAGCAGACGGTAGCGCCGCCGGCCACAGCGCACACCGTGCAGGCGAGGTACATCGGGCTCAGCTCGCTGATGCCGGGGAGAGCGGCCACAATACCGGCAGCCATGGTCATGGCGACGGTAGCGGAACCGACGCTGATGCGGACAAGGACCGCGACGATGAACGCGAGGAGCACGATGGGCATATTCATGGAGGCGACAGCATTGCCGATCACATCGCCGAGACCGGAGTACTGGAGCATGTAGCGCAGGACGCCGCCGCAGGCGGTCACCAGCAGGATCAGGCCGGTGGGCTCGAGGGACTTGGTCATGATCTTTTCAAGCTCTTCCATGCTGTAGCCGTGCTTGACGCCGAGGAGGAACATGGCGACGATAGTGGCGATCAGCAAGGCCACGAAGGGCTCGCCCAGGAAGTTGAAGACAGGCTGGATACCGGAGAGCGCGGGGACGACGCCGGCGATGGACTTGATAATGATGAGGATCAGGGGGATGAAGATGATGGCGACGATGGTGCTGAACTTGGGGAGCTTGGACTCGTCGATGTCCTCTTGGGCGCCGATGCGGTCGGGCACGGGGACCATGTACTTGTTGCCGCAGTACTTGCCGAAGATGGGGCCGGCCACGATCATAGCGGCGGCGCCGCAGAAGATGCCGAGAAGGATGACCCAGCCGAGGTCAACGCCCAGCATGGTGGCGACGAGGACGGGACCCGGCGTGGGCGGGATGAAGGCGTGGCCGACAGCGAGACCGGCGAGAAGAGGAATGGCATAGAACAGGGTGGAACGCTTCGTGCGCTTGGCGAGAGAGAAGGCCAGGGGAATCAGGATGATGAGGCCGGCGTCGAAGAACACGGGCATTGCGATGACCATGCCGGTGATGCCGAGGGCCCAGGCCGCTTTTTCATCGCCGAACTTTTTGACCATGGTCACGGCGAGGGTTTGTGCGCCGCCTGATATTTCGAGGATAGCGCCGAACATGGAGCCGAGACCGACCAATAGTGCGATGCCCTTGAGGGTGTTACCGATACCGTCATTGACGGCGGTGATGATCGTGGTGGCGGGCATACCGGCGATCAGGCCGATGCAGATTGCGCCAACCAGAATGGAGACCATTGCCTGAACCTTGAACTTGATGATCAGAACCAACAGGATAACCAGACCGATAATAGCCGCGATGACAAGTCGAGTGGGGTCGAGCATTACTTCTGCTGCCATTTTTAAATCCTCCGTTTCATTTTCTCATTTCATTATAGCACACTGCCGCCGGTTTCCGCTTTCTCCTTTCTCTCATATTTGGCTTGGCGGGCTACACATTAGATGATGGACGTCTGACGTCTCATGTGAGTATAAAATAGCACAGCCTTTTCATGCTGTCAATGCTTTTCCTGCATGTTTTTCAGCTTTAGCGTTTTGCATAGGCACGCAAACCGGTTTTTGTTTAAAAAAGCGAAAGACCCGTCTGCGATCTCTCGCAAACAGGTCTTTCCAAAGTTCTCTTTACTTACTCGGACGCGCCGGTCAGGGACAGGCGGTTGTGCTTCAAATGCTCCTGCATCGCCTCGCGGGCCGCTTCGGGATCGTGGGCGGCGATGGCGTCCACCACAGCGGCGTGAGTGTCGATGGTTTCCTGACGCAGTCTGCGTTGGGTCAGATTGCCGAAAAGGTGAACGCTGTAGGTGATGACCGGAACCAGCTCACGCAGCACCCTGTTATCCGTGCAGTCCGCGATCCGGATATGAAGCTGCTGATCCGCTGCAAGATGATCCTGGCCGGACTGGATCAGCTCTTCCACCTTATACTGTAGCGCACGGAGCTCCGCAATATCCTGATCGTTCGCCTGCTCGGCCGCCTTCGCGGCGATCCAGGGCTCAAGCTGCCGACGGATATCCATCAGCTCATTGGCCAGCCGGGGCTCATCCTCCAGATAGGCAAAGCCAAAGGGGTCGTCCACCACACCGGTGTTGTCGGCGATAAAGGTGCCCTTGCCGCGGCGCAGCTCCAACACATTGCGCGCGACCAGCAGCTTGACCGCCTCCCTGACGCTGCCGCGGCTGACATTGAGCTGCTGCGCCAGCTCAAACTCGTTCGGGAGCTGATCTCCGTTTTCCATGTGGCGGTCAATGATGAGCTGCCTGATCTGGTCAGCCACACGCTCTGGCAAGGTTTTGCTGCTCGATTTTACATGGGTAACATCGTCCAGAAACTTAGAATTCATAGCTCCTCCGCTTCCATACCTTTTTTCAGATGTCCGACATGCTATGTCCTGCTGTGTATTATACTCCGATCCGTAAAATATGCAAGATCAGCTGACAAACAGCATTTGGAAAACGGCCAGCATCAGCGGCATGGTCACGACGCACAGCGCCATGCTGATCACGCTGTACACCCCTGACTCATAGGCTTTCCTGTTGTACAGCACCGCGAGCTGCGAGACGGTCGAGGCCGTCGGCGTAGACAGGGCAATAAAACAGACCTGGAAGATGGGCACCAGGGCAGGATACCTGCCGAAGATGCCGGTCGCCAGAAACAGGAGCAGCAGACTTGCCGGCATGACAAGCAGCCTGCCCAGACAGATGGCGTAGGCCCTTCGGTTTGTGAAGACCTCCCGCAGATCGTGTTTGGTGATCACCATGCCAATCACCAGCATGGAGCAGGGGCCGACCATGCTGCCCAGACCTTCCATCGCCGTGTCCAGGACATCCGGGAGCCGTACTCGGAGAAGCATCAGCACGAGACCGGCTGCCAGCGCGATCATGTTGGGGTTGAGAAGGATCTTTCGGAAGTTCAGACGCTTCTCCCCGCTGATAATGCTGTTCCCATGCGTCCAGACCAGAAGGTTGAAGGGGACCTGCAGTGCGCTTGCATAGAAGACATATTCGCTGCCGAGGATCATGTTGATGAGAGGCAGCGCAAGGTTGCCCACATTGCTGTAAATCAGACTGCTGCGATCAACCGCGTCCAGCATCAGCGGCTTCTTCAGAACACTCAGCGCCGTGATCCAAATGAGGTAAGTACTGAACCCCAGTCCAAGCGCGCACAGAAATCCGCTCATCCGCTCCGGCGTGAGGTCGATTTGGAACGCCCGGCAGATCAGGCAGGGCTGCAAGATATACACGATCAGTCTGGACAAGGTTTTGCTATCTTCATTTACAACAACATGGAATTTGACAGCCCCATATCCGACAATGACCATGAGCATCATGGCCAGCAGCTTACTCATTAAAACAAGACCAGTATTCATCCGAGACTTCTCCCTGCTTTTACCTATGAAAGCTCCGCTTCCATAGATAAAATATGATTTAAAACGCCTGTTTCTTGCCCCTGACGGGGCAACTGGAACAGATGCGCAAAAATCCCCATGCTGAGTCAGCCTTCATTTATCGTGGTGCAGATTCTTCCGCATGGAGATTTTATGGAGCACATTTATTTGATATGACGTCCGATGTCTTGCTCATAATAGCCCGTTTTTTCCTCGCCGTCAAGACTGTTTCTTCTATCTGCGAAAAAACAGCAACAGAATGCAATGGGAACACGCCTCGTCATGAGTAAATCTATGTGATCGACGACCTGCTGGACCACCTGGCCGGGGACAATGACGAAGAGCCCAGCCCGGAGGAAATCGAAGAGATGTTCGACGTCCTGATGCAGACCTCGGACGCAGAATTCCAGCAGATGCCGCAGGAACTCGTGAACATGCTGTACAGTCTGGCGGAGGCCGGAGTACTGCCGGAGGAGCTGGAACAGCGCGTTCGGAAACTGTTTCTCAGAAAGCAAAAATAACAAAAAACACCGGCGGGAGCTGCACCATTTCTGGTACGTCTCCCGCCGGCGCGTTGTCGTCATACAGAGGCTCAGCTTTCAGTAGTAAATCGGTAGTACAGTTCAGGCAAAACCGTGGATAATCGTGGAAAAGCGGGGCGGAAGTGTGCAACTTCACGTCCTGCCGTGATACCGGTGGGTTTGTCGCACATCACGTGTTTACCTTCGTTCAGCGCCCGGATGGTCATGGCCGGATGCAGCTTATGCGGGGTTACAACAAGAACCGCGTAAAATGCGTCCGAATGCGCGTAGAGTTCATCTTCACTGCCGCATATGAGGACGGAGGCGCTCAAGTTATCTCTTGCCCATTTTTGACTGGCCTCGCTGCGGCAGCAAACAGCCGCCAGTGACATTCCTTCTATTTGGTGACCGTCCAGTAGAGCTGCATTACGCTTTCCCATTACGCCTGTGCCGAGGATCGCACACCGGATCGTGTTGTTCATAGCTTTCACTCCTTGTCAATAATTCAAACAGGATATCATTGCGCATTTCAGTTTCATTTTTTTGCTGCAGTCTACAATGAAAATAATGAATCTTCCGTATTGCCTTCACTTTCTGCTTATGTTACGATTGAAATACTCTGAGATATCATCAAGGGCTTTTCCGTTGTTCGTCAGTGTTTTCTCGGCAAATAACAGTCTTCAGGAAGTCGGTCCTGTCTTTTGCCGCAAAATAAGAACATGTATCATACCTGCAGCGTGTGTTTTTAATATACCATAAAGCAGTCATACTGTAAAACAGAAACTGTCAGGCGCAGGATTTCACCATCCTTTGCTATTGAAACGGAGGTTTTTCATGAATCTTGTCATACACGATCTGAAATCTGCAGACTGGCAGAAGATTGAGCATGAATACGAGGGATGGACAGTCCTCTCCGACAACGGACTGATCCGTCCCTGTGGCGGCTGTTTTCACTGCTGGAACAAGACGCCCGGCATCTGTGTGATGAAAGACGGGTTTGAGAATATGGGGCAGCTGATTCACCAAGCCGGTGAGGTCGTCGTCATCAGCCGCTATGCCTACGGCGGCTTCTCGGGCTTTGTCAAAAATGTCATCGACCGCTGTCTTGGGTATGTACTCCCGCAATTTGAGATCATCGGCGGCGAAACCCATCATCAGAAACGCTACGAGGAAACCAAAGCGTTTACCTTCATTTTCTATGGTCCGGCTCTGACAAAGCAAGAGCAGGACAGCGCAAGGCGCTATGTCCGGGCTTTGTGCTCAAACTTCCGGGGTTATGTGAAAGCTGTGATCTTCCGTGAGGATGGGCAGGAACATCTTCCGCCAGTAACAAGATCAGCATGCCCGTCCGGGCGCACTGTCCTGCTGATCGGCAGCATGCGGGGCCTGAACGGCAATTCCGGGAGGCTGGCCCGGAAACTCGCGGAATCTCTCACAAATCAGCCCGAGATCATCACGATTCAGCGCTATATCCATGACTTCGATCGTCTTGTGCGTTCATTGGAGGACGCGGAAACGCTGGTCCTCTGTATGCCCCTGTACGTTGACGGGCTTCCGTCTCAGATGATCCGCTTGATGGAGCACTTTGAACTGGGCTATCAAGGCGGCGCCAAGAGGATCTATCTTCTCGCCAATATGGGGCTGTACGAGAGCTGCCAGCTGCAAAGCCTGTTCAGTGCCGTCAGGCAGTGGTGCGCAAAGATGGGCTTTGACTACTGCGGCGGACTGGGGATCAGCGCCGGCGAGCTGCTCGGGGAACTGATGATGCATCTCCCCTTCCGCTTCGGCGCCACGAAGAAAACGGCTGAAGGCATGGACAAGCTGGCAAAAGCGGTAAATACGGGAGGCGCGATCTCGGATATTTTTGCCGAGCCGTACGCCTTTCCCCGCGCGCTCTATATCGCGATCGCGAATGCAAACTGGAATCGGACGGCGAAAGCGAATGGGCTTCAGCCTTCCGACCTGTATCGGAAGCTGTAAAGATATTACCAAGGGCATGAGAGGTTAATTACCATGAAGCGCCTTGCTGTTTTCTTTCCCGGAATCGGGTACACGGTCGATAAGCCGCTTATGCATTACAGCCGGAGACTTGCCGCGAAGCACGGCTTTGAAATATGTCTCCTGCCATACAGCGGCTTTCCGAAGAAAGTCAAAGGTGATAAAGACAGGATGCAGGAGTCGTATAAGATTGCATTGAAGCAGGCAAAAGAGATGCTTTCTGATATAGATTTTGAGGACTGCGACGATATACTGTTTGTCGGGAAAAGCATCGGAACGATTGTTGCAGCTAAAATCGCGTCTCAGTCCGCAGTCCGAGAACACATACGATTCATCTTCTATACGCCGCTTGAAGAGACCTTCTCTTTTCCGGTACAGGATGCGATCGTTTTTACAGGTTCGGCCGACCCATGGGTCGGCGAAGGCCGTATTCCTGCGCTGTGCAGGGAATCAGGCCTCCCCTGCTCTGTGATCCCAAACGCGAATCATTCCCTGGAAACTGCGGATCCGACGCAGGACATCCTCACACTTCAAAGGATCATGTCTGAAACTGAACTGTATATGGCTAAATAAGCAGCAGCGAAGATCTCTGGTGCGATCTGTCGGATTACGGGAACTATTCTTGCAAAAGCAGTTTGGATAAAACAAGACCGACAAAAGAGAATCTGTTGATACTCTTTTGCCGGTGCTGAATAATTTACCAGAGGTCGATATTGCCTGTCTTTTCGCCATTTACCCAATATGCTTTGTTCTGATCCACACGGACATAAGCCTTCTCAACATCTCCGAGTTTCTCTATGATTTCATCTGATGTTATTTCGCTGCCCGAAGGAGACTGGATAATGATTGTGGGGATCTTCTTCTCGGGAGCGCGTTTTTCGGCTTTCTTTGCAGTTGCCGTCTTGGCTGCCGGTTTCCGCGCCCTGGGTTTCTGTGTTTTCTTTACAACCTTCTTCTCGGCTTCTTTTGCTTTCTCTTCCGCAACGGCAACAACTTCTGCGACAGCTTCAGCAGCTACTTCGACAGAGGGTTTATCATTCTGTACCTTGGCCTTTGTTTTCCTGCGTCCTTTATCAGCCTTCTTTTCGGCTTCAAGGACTGTCTCTGCAACTGCAGTAGCGACGACATCCGCTTTTTTCTCAACTTCCTTGGTTACCGCTTCAGCTGTCTTTTCCACATTGGCCTCTACTTCTTTGACCTTCTGCTTAGCTGTACGTACCTTCTTTTCTGTTGCTTTAGCTTTCTTCTCCAACTTGGCGGGAGCCTTTTTCACCTCAGTCATCGCAGGCTCAATGATCTCGCCGTACACCTCTTGGATTTTCCCGGAGAGCTTTTCACTAAGTTTAAGCTTTCCGCCTTCAAGCAGGGAGATCGTTTTACTGGTCACGCCGAGCTCTTTTGCAAGTGCTGCCTGAGTCAAGCTGTGTTTTGCACGTAATTCTTTGAGATTCATCGTGTTTTTTCCTTTCGTCATGTGATAGCTGATATCCATCAGTTCTTTTATTGTTTCGTCTTTTGCTGTCCCATCCAGCATAATAGTTGCCCAGTTATCCTTGTTCATGTGATATCCGGGCAGGATTCCCTCTTCTCTGCGGATAATACCCATTAGAATTGGCCCGCATTTTATTTCTATTATATCCACTTCTCCAGGTTTATCAATACCCAACGCCAGATAAGGGACATTCATCATAATGGCAAACCATTTTCTGTTTCTTTCATGCCGAAAAACGTATACGTTATCTTCCTTAAAGGGGAAATCCGCTTCAACGGCAAATCTCTCCCGGATATAGTCAATCAAATCGTTCTTCTTCATAGAACCCATTAAAAGGTAAAGCGGCAGACCTCGCAGTTCTTAACACCGAAAGCCGCAAATTCTTCATTGGACATATCCTGGAAATAAGACTTGATAAATCTTGCAATCCCGTTGTGAGCAACTAACATATAGGTTCGATCATCGTTTTTCAGCTCGTCCAGGAGATTATAAATTCGTTGCGCGACCCGAAACATGGATTCTCCATTGCCGTATGAATTAATAAATCCCAGCTTTGCTCTATAGAAGGCCTCGCTGTTGCGCGGGCTTGTCCCTTCCCAGACTCCGAAATTCTGTTCGATGAGCCTTGGTTCTTCTTTTGCCGGAATACCGGTTATTGCGGAGATTTGTTTCGCAGTGTCTGCCGCCCGCTGCAGGGGTGAATACAGGATCAGATCCGCATGGATACTTTCTTTCAGAATCACATTGCCTGTTTCGACGGCCTGTGCTCGTCCTTTTTCTGACAGCGGAGAATCCGTCGCTCCGCATATCTTATCCTCAACATTCCACTGCGACTCCCCATGTCTCACAAAAAATAATTTTTTCATGTATTCGCGAAATAGCTCCTTTCTTATTTACTCGCAGTTATTATGCTCATACATCTGATTGCTTCCGTGTTCTTCCCTATTAAAGATTCCCAGGATAGACGTACGTTAGCTTTTCTTTTGCAATATCGGTCAATTTCATGACTTTCCTTCGGTCTGTAGCTTCTCTGTCTCTCATCCTGTAGCGTGGGAAAAAACGTGTAATATGCAACGGGATCTCGTTTCCGTGCGGAAGTGAGGCTATCCAATCGCATATGCTCCGCATCTCCGCTTCCGTGTCATTCACTCCGGGGACAACCAGCGTCGTAAGCTCAACATGACATGACGCCGCAGCCATTTCTATAAATCGCATCACCGTGGACAAATCTCCCCCGAGTGTTTTCGTATAGGTTTCCCGGTCAAAGCATTTAAGATCTATATTCAGGGCATCAATATAAGGGAGGATTTCTTTTGCTATCCTCTCCTCCACGCATCCATTGGTGACCAAAACACTTTTAAGCGCTCTCTTTTTCAGGAGTTTAGATGTATCGAGGACATACTCATAGCAAACAGTTGGTTCGTTGTATGTGAAAGCAACACCGATATTCCCTCTTGTACACAGCTCCTCTGCCATCTCTGCAAGTTTTTCCGGCGGAAGATAGTCCTTTCTGTCCTCTCTGCTTATGTTCCCGCCATCCGTCATGGAGATCTCCCAATTCTGACAGAACGGGCAATTCAGATTGCAGCCATAGCTTCCGACTGAAAGGATCATGCTTCCGGGATAAAAGCGCCTCAATGGTTTCTTTTCGATAGGATCCAGAGCAATGGAGCTTATAATGCCGTAGTTTAACGGCACATTTCTCCCGTTTATCGTCCCCCTGGCACGGCATTTTCCCTTTTTACCTTCGGGTATGGTGCAGTGGTGTGGACAAACCTCACATTTTACCAGGCCATCAAGACCTTCATACATGGCGCACCACCTCAAAGCGTTCGAGTTTGATCCCGCTCTCCTTTTCGGAAATGCCTGCCTTGCGAAGTGCGATGGAGACCTGTTCTTCTACGGTATCCACACCGTCAAGATCAGGCAGCAGCAGTCCCCTTCTCGAACCTTTACTGACAATGACGCCGTATTTCTTCACGTCCAGCTCTGACTTTGAGCTGATTTCCTCAGGAGCAGTGAGGACATCAACATTGATCTCAAGTTTTTCCAGCTCATTCACACTTACAGGACTGAAGCGCGGATCTCTCGTTGCCGCGCTGATTGCATTTTCCTGGATTTCTTCGGCAACACAGGAGCGAACCGGCTCTGTCGTCCCAATGCAACCTCGCAGTCTGTCGTCTTTGTGCAGGGAAACAAACACGCCGGCTCTTTGATCCAGCATTTCTTTTGGAAGCTCCTTCGGCAGCGGTTCCCTCGTTTTGTTTTGAATCCAGGAATGAATTGTGGCTCTGGCCAGGCGCACATATGCGTCTTCTTTTTCTCTTTTTTCCAAGAGTATCCGTTTACGGCGTTCCTCCCATTTTTTGAGCAGCTTTCGTGACTCGTCCTCGCCAGTCACCTTATAGGTGCAAATACCATAACCGACGCCAAAGGTATCTTCATGGCTCAATCTTTCTGTCTCAAGCTTCAAGCCATCGAGCGCGCCTGCGAGTATACAGAAGCTCCGGTGGCCGCACTCTGCCGCTTTATCGCAAAAGCTCTCATCAAAATCAAGGAGCTCATCAAACGCCGCTCGTCCCATAACGTCCATGATCCGCTCATCGTATTCCGGACCTTCCTTTACGAAACCGTATGGTCCTTCCTCGCGGAGTTTATGAGAAAGATCACCGCTGCCGATCAGGACTGCACGCCTTTGGAGCTTCTCTGTAGCCTTCTGAATCATCTGTCCGAAACGATAATGCTCTGAAAGCGGAAGCCCCGATAGTCCGATTCTGACAAGCGAATACTTTGTATAGCACTGATTTACAAAATAAAGCGGAATCATTGTTCCATGGTCAAGCTCAGCACTTCGTTCTCCCAAGGTTCCTGCCGGAATTCCTGAATCTTCGCAGAGCCTGGACAGCTCGCTTACGAATTCAGCATCGTATTCAACCTGGATTTTGACCTGTGGAGCACGAAATCGTCTCATATTCCCCTTTGCGGCTTTTCCGGGAGAAACATGAAAATAGTCCGAATACATGACGGAATGCGGCGATGCCAGGATAATCGTTTCCGGCTGAAGCGCCGCCACCAATGCGGCTGCTTTCTTATATGCAGCTGTTGTTTCCGCTATTTTTATCTCTTCTCCGTATCCGACTTCCGGCAATATGATCGGCGGATGCGGGACCATAATCGCGCCAACAATTGACATACATTTCCCTCCCACGTCTTTTGCAAGTTTCAAAAAGGCAAGTCGTCGATCTGCATACGTCTATTCCCGTTATTCTGCTCATACAGAAGAGCAGCCTTTTCTTCAAAAGGCAGCTCCGGATCTATGCCTGCTTCTTCCCATGTTACTCCGTAAGCAGCTCCTCCTGAAGTATATCCAGCTATAAAAGAGAAAGTATCGTCCATGTTTTCATATTGCTCGGCTTTTTGATTCAGGGTGGGCTTTCTTTTACCAGACACTTCACATAATCTCCTGTCCCATCTTTCTCTATCACGGTTTCTTATATCATGCATTTTATACTAATGCGAATTGGAATTCAAGATATCTGCACAGAGTTTACACATCATCACTAATTATTGTGTTCACGCTCTCCTGTATTGAGAAACTTTCCAAATAATTCAAGCAAAAGAAACACAACTTTGAAAAAATTGTTTACATAAAACCTGTACGCTGCAATACAATAATTCTGTTTATTAAGTCTGATTCTCATAGAAACACTATATAATGAAGGGTGCACCCATCGATTTTTCATGGGTGCACCCTTCTATCTGGATAGTTGGACGAATATATAAGCAACAATAAACTATGCGCGGTTCACTCCTCGGCAACGCTCTCCCCCTCTTTGCATTTGCATCAAGCTGTGGAAGCTGTAATAATGACAGTCCGAAGTTTTGACAGTCAGGGTTTTCGGCTGTATAATGTATTTATCATAAATCAAACCGATTCAGGTCGGATCATTCATAAAAGGTAGGAACCGACATATGTTCAATCATCATGACATCAACCGGGACGCGTGTATGCTCCACGGCCCGCTGGCGCACCACGGCTATGACTGGTGGTGGCACTCCTTCACGGCGCAGGATGCGGTAACCGGTGAAGATAAGCCATTCTTTATCGAATTCTTCGTCTGCAATCCCGCGCTGGGCGGGGACGTGCCTGTCCTCGGCCAGCTGCCCGCGAACAAGGCGTCAGGCAACCAGCCCTCCTATTTGATGGTGAAGGCCGGGACCTGGGGTGCGGATCACTGCCAGCTTCACCGCTTCTTTGCCTGGAAGGATGTCGACCTGCACGGGGCGGCGCCCTATCGGATAGAGGCAGCGGACTGCCTCGCCAGTGAAACGGCCTTGAAAGGTAGCATTGCCATCGCAGCGGAGGAAGCGGCGGCACACCCGGAGTGGATGTGTGACGCGGGCGAAATGTTCTGGGATCTGAGCATCAACAAGCAAATTGCCTTCAACGTGGGCTACGGCGCAAGCAAGCCGCTGCGGGATGCCGAGGCCTTCGCCATGTACTGGCACGCGGAGGGCATGAAGAGCGCCTACAGCGGCGAGATCACTTTCAACGGGAAAAAGTACAGCGTCACCCCGGAGAAGAGCTACGGCTATGCAGATAAAAACTGGGGCCGGGATTTCACCAGCCCCTGGGTCTGGCTGTCCTCTAACCACCTTTTCAGCAAAGTGACGGGAAAGCAGCTCATGAACAGCGTGTTCGACATCGGCGGCGGCAGGCCGAAGATCTACTTTTTGCCGCTGGATCGCCGCCTGCTGGGTGTATTCTACTACGAGGGCAAGGAGTACGATTTCAATTTCTCCAAGCTCCATCTGAAGGTCAAGACAGACTTCTCCTTTGAGGAACTCGACGATGTGGTGCACTGGATAGTCCGGCAGGAGAACATCCACGCGGTGATGGAGACGGAGGTCTTCTGTCGGAAAGCGGACATGCTGCTGGTGAACTACGAAGCCCCGGACGGCAGCAAGCGCCACAACCGCCTGTGGAATGGCGGCAACGGCAGGGGCACGGTGAAGCTCTACGACAAGAAGGACGGCGCGATTACGTTGGTGGATGAAGTGGAGGCTACCCACATAGGCTGTGAATATGGGGAGTATGATCTGGAGTGATGGAATGCGCAGAACTCAACAAAGCGCTTTATATACGCAGATCCAGCTTCCAGGTCATTGATCAGACGATTCCGGATCGAAAAGCGCCTCAAATAAGCAGGTCAAACTCGCCAGCTCTGCAGTTGAAAGCGCGAAAGGAGTAGCTCAAACAGTGATTTATATAAAGCAAGGACGTGTTCCAGCCAGTATGTGTGACAGTGGCGCAAAGCTTTCACCGTTGGCACTGCTACAGCTTGAAGAAGATGCAGTTACAGAGCTCATGGGAGATCTCCACATCGACGGACTCACTGCTATGCGGGAATACAACGCGATGTGGGTATTTGTCAAGAATACTGTGCAGGTATTCCACCGTCCGGCGTGGAGAGAGGAATATGAACTTCGCAGCTTTATATCCGGACATTCAGCAGCAAAATTATTGATCGACACGGAGCTGTGGTCAACGGCGCATAGCGAGCCGCTGTTTCATGCGCGGCTGGAAATGTGTGCACTGGATCTGGAAACTGGACGTATTCGCAAAGCTGCGACAGTCGGTGTTTCGGATGATATGCCCTGCGAGGAGGCGCTCCCGGAGTTGTCGTTCACCCGCTTTCCCCGAAGCAGCTTAACCCTACTTGAAACAGTAAAGGTTCGGTCTACGAATCTTGACTACTGTTCCCATACAAACAATATTGATTATATGCGCTTTATTTTGAACACCTACACGGCAAAGGATTTCCTGGAGCGGGAAATAGCCAGGACTGAGATTCACTATGGGAATCAAACCTTTGAGGGAGATGAAATCGTAATTTTCAAATACTCTGATATGCAGGTCGATTATTTCTCACTAGTGTCAAACGGCAAAACATCGGTTGACTGTTTCCTTTTGTGGAAATGAGTTAATTCTGTTATATGAGAATAGTATTTGCGACAGTCCTGATTATGTAGGTGCTCTTGTCATCTGCAAGGAATAGGAGATTATATATGAAACACAGGCGACCCCGTTTTCTTGCTCTGATTTTGATTATATGCCTGCTGATGACTACTGGCTGCGGCACCTTTCAGACTCCCATTTCAGACGGAGTGAATGAATCGAGTGTCTGCCTTGTTCGTGAGGATTGGGCTGATGATGTTAAATCGTCACTTAATGAGCTGATGGTGACCTATGGAAAAAACGGAACCGCTCCGGCTGACAGTCCGTATGCAGTATTTGATTTTGACAACACCTCTTCTATTTTTGATGTGGAAGAACAGCTTGCCGTTTATCAGCTCCAGGTAATGGCTTTCGCCCTTCAGCCGGATGAGCTGAGAAAGGTGCTGCTCAGCGGTGTGAGGGATGTTGACAGGGATCTGACGGATTTCGGCTATGGCGGCGGCTCACTGAACGACTGGGTTGACGATATTGAATATGCCTATGGCGCACTGTGGGATGAATACGGTCCATTTACCGCAAAGGGCGTTGATGCTGACAAGCTTGCCGAAATGCAGGCAGATCCTTTCTGGAAGGAATTCTCGACAAAAATGCGCGCGCTCTATTCTCTCGTATATGACGCGCAGTCCGCGGATATCGCATATCCGTGGATAACCTATTGGTTTACCGGGATGACGGAAGAAGAAGTATACGAGCTTTCAAAAGAGGCATTCGCTGCGTACATGGACGTTGACACATCCGTTGTTACGTGGATAAGTCCTGAAACCATTCAGTCTAAGACGGGTATCGTGCAGTATGAGTGGACAAGCGGTATTCAGGTGACTGAAAACATCAGAGAGCTGTGGCACGCGTTGGATACAAGCGGTATTGATGTATGGGTATGCTCCGCATCCTGTACAGGCGCGATCCGAGCAGCGATCGATGTATTCGGTCTGCACGATTACTGTACCGGAATGCTCGGCATGACAAACAAGAGTGACGCCGATGGAAAACATATTGCCGAATTTGATGCTGAAGCCGGCTGTGGCTTTTATGCGAACAAAGACGGCTCCTGGACTCGTATGGAACGTCCGACAAAGGCACAGACGCAGGGCGTCGGTAAGGTTACGGCGATCGCAAATGCAATCGCTCCCGAATACAACAACCACGGCCCGATCGCCGGCTTTATGGATTCAACGGGAGATTTCAACTTCTGCACAGAGTTTGAGACGCTGAAACTCGTCGTATGCTTTAACCGAGCAAACAGAAAGGTGACCGATGGGGGTGGGCTGATTGCCGAACTTGCGATGTATCAGAAAGAAACACTCGGCTATGACCTGAAAAGGGCGAATGACGCAGGCGATACGCTTTATGTTCTTCAGGGCAGGGATGAAAACGGCAGACGAACGCTGCGCAGCAGCAATAAGACCATCCTTTTCGGGAGAGAAGAGGAAACGCTGTTCAAAAATGCCGATAATGACGCGCAGCTTCAGAAAATGATCGATGATCGTATGACAACAGAGGATATTCTGAATCGCTGGTCCATAAAGAGCATTGCAGGAGAAAACAGCTTTGAATTTGATTCCGGATTCCTTACGGAATATGCGGGATACCATAGTCACCCTTAGTTTCAAATGCCAGATTCATGAATTGTAGTATTTCAGTTTTTCTGCTTTCTGCCATCCCTCATGGCTCACCTAAGCTGCGGAAAGAAAACAAAGAAACTCTCTGCTATGCAGTCCATCTTCAGGGAAAGGGCATCTCTTCGGAGCTGTCCTTTTTCTCTGCATAAATAGCACCAGCCCGCAGCGGGAATCATCCTCACCATGGGCTGGCTATATGTGTTTTATCGTTTTTTGCTGCTCTGCTTTTCGTTCTATATCAACTGATAAGCATCAGATTGTATTCTTCTCAGTCGTCCCAGTCAAACCAGTCGTCAAAGTCGTGATCATACCGGTCATCCCAGTCACGGTCAAACATATCGTCCCAATCATCGTAATAGCCATAGCCGGGCTGTGTATTGGCTACCGGCTGGTTGTTGAATCTGCCATAACATTTTTAACGGATTAACATCATAACACATAATTGTGCTCAAGGCAAACCACGTTCGAAGGCAGATTAGTGCTTCCAAAGGGCTCACGAATGTTAGCGTCGGGTGAAATCAACCACTCGGTTAAAATCACCCGACGCTAACACGAAGTTACACTGAGCACTATCTGCTCTTTTTTCTTGTAGTCATCCGCTAGAACATATCATTATTAAAAATACAAGATCATCTAGCTAACGCTTGCCATATACACGCATTGCAGATATAATAGGACCATGATTAAAACCTTTGCTGATAAAGAAACTGAACAGGTTTACCACAAAATCTATTCATGAAACAACCTACTATAATGGACGATCACATGGATACATCAATTACAACTACAAAGATTAGTGAGATTCTCTGGGGAGAATTCATGCAGCCGATGGGTATTTCCGCATATCGACTTGCTACGGATATTCATGTCCAGGTTTCCAGAATTCAGATATTTTGCATGACCGGAGAAAGATCACACCGGATACATCCTTACGTCTTGCCCGTTATTTCGGTGTTTCGGACAGGTACTTTCTTGATATGCAGAATGATATTGATATACGGAATCTGAAGGAGCAAATTGCTAACGAGATTGCAGTCATTCGGCCATATCAGGAGGACGCTGCACGGTAATAAGGAGTAATGTGGGGAGCTTTTACGGCTCCCCTAAAAAATGCATAATAGATGCAGGCGGTTGCAATCAAAGCCACGCATATAACATAACGCGCATCTCTGCTTTAAGCAGGAGATGCGCGTTATGTATAGGAAAACATCCTCTTACTGTTTGAAGCGCTGTACAAGGAAAAGAATCCCAGCCAGCGTCAGTGCCGT
>Ga0310695_10005435_pt1 | contig 22241 bp, 17 predicted proteins | sample RumenRJG_04DNA_FD_203882 | JGI IMG/M metagenome (GOLD analysis project Ga0310695, IMG submission 203882) | Bovine rumen microbial communities from Lethbridge, Alberta, Canada - RJG_04 (v2) (version 2) | ecosystem: Host-associated > Mammals > Digestive system > Stomach > Rumen | place: Canada...
TAATGTAGCATAATTTTGTGCTTTAACATATGCGGTAGTTGCTATTTTAGTAGAATTATCAGATGTACTAGGAGTAGGGGCATAAGTAATTGGAGTTCCATCAGGATTAATTGATACATATAGATCCGCGTAACCACCATCCTGTTTAGTCGCTCTTAAACCAACACTATTATTATTAGTATTAAAATTTTTATTCCAATAAACACTACCAATTATAGATGTCATATCCCCAACATAACTACTAATCATTCTTTGATTTCTTTCTTTACTTATATTAATTAGAGCTAATCCAGTGTTATATCCAGAATCCGCATCTATTTTAATAGTATGATGGAATGTCTTATCACCCTCAATATCTTGTTCTGATGATAAATTAACTACATCATCTTTGGAGGGCGGGATAGGAGAAATTTGATTTAATTTAAGTTTTGTTGTAATAAGAATCACCTTCTTTATTTATTCTTTTGATACATATACGATGGTGCCTAATTGAATTACTTGATTAGTTAATAGATTAGCAGGAATATTAATTCGAATTCTAGGAACTGCTTGTGAAAACCATCCAGAAGCTGTAAATGAATAATTAACTTCATGAATTGGTAGATATGCTGATGGAATATCTACAGATGAAATAACTGTACTTACATTACTCGTAGTATCTTGAGTTAATACCATATTACCAACTAGAAGGCATATTCTTCCAATTTTAATTATTCTCATTCTATAGGTATCTGAAGTGCCTCTGTTACTAAAGTACTCTGTATTTAATTGTATGTTGTATTCTGAAATAGCATTATTGGATTCAAGTGTATCTAATCTATTTGTTAGAAAGGCTAAATTCGTATTATAGTCTGCAATATTTAATTTAGTATCTAAAGCAGCATTAGTCTCTATCGCACTTGGGGGGGTGGGTGTTATTAAAAAGTTTGGTACTTTTGTTGTGGACATTGGTTTACAACTCCTCTTAGTATAAATGTTACCTTATATTTGTTCAAATAAAATAATCAGAACAAATATAGAGAGCATAATATAGATGAAATAGTAATTATTTTTTTTTTAAATAATTTCTAACAAATAATAGAAATAAATATTTTCTTAATTTTTATTTTTAAAAAGGAGGTGTATTTAAAATACTTCTTTTTAATGAGCAGTTTGAATCTGTAGGACATCCACATCAAATATTGGAATCAACCATGAGAAATGGAGGCCCACAGGTTAAAATAAAAACCATATTGCAGACATGTAATGACATTAATAAGAATAAAAGAATTTATCCTAAAGAAGTTTTAGTTAGAGCTGTAGATAAGATAAAACCTTTGATTGAACAGCATGCTTTAACAGGTGAGTTAGACCATCCAGTTCCAACCAGTCAATCAGAAACAGATTCCTATAGACATTTTGTAGTTTTATACCAGAATACTTCACATATAATTGAAGATATTTATTTTGAGGGTAATAAAGTTATGGGAATTGTTAAGACTGCTTCTACTGCTAAAGGTAGAGATATGGCAGGACTTATTATGGATGGTGTACCTGTTGGATTCTCTTTGCGTAAACTAATGTGCGCCTATAATTAGTGATAATTATAGTAAACCATGTGAATTGCTGGAAACTCTTTTGAAATAAAGACAATCAGCAGCTTTATGAAAATAAAGTTCAGAGACTATCCCTTTAAGGGAGTACACTGTAAGCTATTGACAGTGGAAGTGCATGGGGTCTTTAGAAATAAAGATCATGATATAGTCCGAACTTCTACAGTGATGTAGAGCTGTCTAAATAGGCAGATATTAGAAGTAGCGTTCTAATATGAACATATTGGCAATGGGAGAATCAGAGGTTAATTCTTCAGGAATAACTACTATTAAAGAGCCATTCGAAATGGTAGACCGTTAAGTTGCCATTTAACACCTTTACCACTTGACAAGTGGGGTAAACTTTTGTACAATACTCTTTAAGAAATTTCTTAAGGAGTTGGTTTTTGTGGAACAAGAAATTTGGAAACCTATTAGAGGATATGTTTTATTTGTGGTTAAATCGTTAAAAACAAATGAAATAACTTATTTTGATAATGTTGTAGAATTAGCTGAATATTTAGGTTCTTCATCTGTTAATTATATTAGATGGAAAATTAGTCAAAATAAGAATCCTATACATAAATGTATGGTATATGGGTATAAATTTAAAGACTTACAAAAGTTTGCTAACGGGGAACCCCTCCCAGATATACTGCGGGGAATCCCGTGGGAAATTAAATTTAAAGAATTTAAACAATCCTGTAACGACTATTCCTCAGAAGGGAAGTAGAACTGAATTTGTCACAGTTCGAAATGGGTGTTGTTTAATATACAGTAAAGTATATTAAATTAAGAGATAGTCTGCGCCATTAGAAATAATGGGTTTTGGTGAACATATGACTGTGTTTCAAATCCTTCACATAAGGAAGCCAGAATGCAGTCAAGAGTGAGTGAGTCTCAATTAGTAGTTCCTAAATCTTCAGGGAAGCTTCTTATGGAAAATACTTTTGGAAGTATTACATTGGATAGAAGTGGATTGTTATACGGACTTAATAAGAAATCTAAGTCATTAGATCAAAGATTAAGTGAATTAACTGAAACAATAAATGCTTTAAGGCCAGATCCTGAATCATTAAAGAAAATGTTTAGAAAGAAATCTATAGTTGGACTTTTAGAGGCATATCTTAATGATGATTCAACAGATGTTTCAAAGTCATATCATAATAGTATGATTGAATATCTTACTGATTATTTTGATGATGAGGATAAAAGAAAAACCAATAGAGAAAAATCCAGAAAGGATTTATTAAAGAAGCATTTTAATATTGATGATGAGGATATGGATTGGAAAGATAATTATAAAAATTATCTTAAGTGAAAAATTAAATATAAGTTGGTTTATTGGGAGTTTCTTAGTTGCTAAGGACTCCCTTTAAATATATAGAAACATACTTGAAAAAGCATTAATGTTATTACAAGCAGAACATAATATGCTTTAAGAGTAAGTAAAAATAATAGCCCACACAGAATTGAATAAAAATGTGAGGTAATTATCTATACTATTTTTCAAATAATTATAATCCTTAAAGTCAGAGATAGAAGAAGAAGATAGAAGTGACTTTAGTAGTGTAAATAATTATATTAAACATTTTTATAAGATTTACTTTACTATTTTTATTAATTCTTAACAGTATGTTATTTATGCTCAAATTAATGCACTGTTATGTACGCGAGTAAACAAAGATGTTTATAATGGTATGTTTAAAAAATTCAATTACTTTTACAGTAAAATTCTTGGAGGAATTTAAATATGTCAATGACAGATGTTACTCGCGGGTTCTTAACTGAAAGTGTTCATACTATGAATAAGATGGGTCTTGACCCTTATGCTAATTATAAAGAGATTTTAAGTGAGGATGCTCTTTTCAGCCACTATTCACAGTCTCTTGCTGAGGGTCTTGAAGGTGAGGTTAAGTCCTCATTCCTTAATATGGCTGACCATATGCGTGATTCTCTTGTTTCTGAGAGCACTGCCTATGGTTTTAGTCCTATTGCCCCTCTCACGATGCCGATCTTCAGACGAACATACGTCTCTTTATTAAGTAATTAATACTGAAAATATGTGAATTGCTGGAAACTCCTTAGAGCCTTAACTACTTATATTAAAGTAACAATGTTAAGGATTGGACAATCAGCAGCTAATCTGTTATAATAACTAACAGAATGTTCAACGACTAAGTTTAACAGTATCAGTTAGAATACTACCTTGGAGGTATGTAAAAATATGCAAATAGCTAGTACTTATAATGGAAGAAATATTTGCCTTTTTGAATCTATTGGAGATGGTTGTTTATTATCAGATGGAAGATTAAAAGTAGCTCATTGTTCTAAGCAATATGATTATTTAGTGTGGAAAAGAGATCTTCTTAAAGATAATGGAATTAAAACTGGAGAGATTTGTCATCTTAATAATAAAGCTTTTGGTAAAGTGTTTGATCAATACTATTTTAGGACATCAAAATATGATTTTATTAAAAAGTATAAAAAAATAATATATAAACCTAAAAAAGATATTACTATGAAAAGTATATTAAGAAGACTTACTCCGTTAGGATTAGCAATTTGGTATATGGATGATGGTAATTTGTGTTTTAAAAATAGTGAGGTTGATGGAAGACCCATTGGTATACAAATTAAAATTTGTACTGCTTTGCCAAAGGAAAAAAATCAAATTCTTATTGAATATTTTAAAGAAAAATGGGATATAAATTTCCATCAAATTTGTGGTCATAAAACCAAACCATCTAATGTATCAACATATAATCCTGACTTATGGGATTTAAGAGCAGGTTCAGAAGGATCTAAGAAATTTTTAGATATTGTATATCCAATTGTAAGTACGATTCCATGTATGGAATATAAGGTTAGATGCATATAATTCTGTTAAGAAAGAGCTTCCTATTATCATAGGTAAAGTTTGTAGTTCATAACCCCTTAGTATAAGGGTGAAGATATAGTCTAACTAATTTAGAAATAAATTAAAGGCCTAAATGGTATGTGGCCTCAGTGGTTTTTATTAAAAAGACTAGCTGCCTTACAGAGTAATCTGTATTGAAAACTATTTGAACTGCTGGAAAGTTTATATTAATAGACCAATCAGCATCCAAGGTATATGATAATATACTGGGATCAACGACTATTATGTAAGTTATAGTATATAATACTCAATAACTGAAGTGAATAGAACCCTTTAAATAGGGTTATGATATAGTCTAATTACAAAAGTTTGTAATGTAGTTGCCCGCGAAGCTCTTACAGTCCTTCCTATGGACAAGCCTGAAATTGCTAAGAGCTTTATGCGTATTGTTGCCACTGTTGGTGGTAATGAAGTTGAAATGCCCAATAACCGTGTTTCCGTTTCGACGGGTCAGCCTTTTGGTGAGTTGGGCCTCAATGTTGATATAGAGCCCATCAATATTGTTATTGCTGGTGCTAATGCTATTCATCGTTTTGACCTTCTTGAGCATATGAGCAATAAGGCTGGTCAGCCTGGTAAGTTCAATCCTACCAATGCTCATATCACTTCTGCTGACTTCGCTATAGTTGGTGTTACTCGTAGTGATGACACAGAGGTTGATATCCATGTTGAGCCTGAGGACAGCGGTGCTTTCAGCTTTGCTGTTGATTGCGATGGCTATGAGGATATCGTTTCTGGTCACATCAACTACACCACTGGTGTGTTCTCAGTTTCGTCAACTCGTGCTGGTGCTGGTACTGGCGTTTATGTCAAGAGCATCCGCATTGTTGGTTCGATGACTCAGGCTGAGGAGATGTATGCCAATAAGGTTCACCTTAAGAGCACTTACGTTAAGTTCCGCGCTGAGGACATCGAGATCCAGACTGACTGGACGATCCAGGAAGAGCAGGACTATAAGGCCTACTTCGATATCGACATCCAGACCCAGTTGGTTGACCATATGGGTAAGATCATTGCTATGGATATCGACCGTAGAATCCTTAACAAGCTTATTCGTGAGACTGAGCTTTTCAATCCTACTTCTTGCGGTAATGGCACAAGCGATGAGGACAGATTCACCTTTGATCGTCGTCCTATGAAGAACTTCGCTTGGGGTCCCAAAGAGTTAAAACATTCGGCTCATTTTACTAAAGCTTCTTAATATATTAATAGAAGTTATGTAATCTAAATCTCCTGAATTGCTGGAACTCCCTAAAGCTTTAGATACTACAAACTATTCAAAAGATAGTTGAAAGTTGTGAAAACAAAAATAAATCTAAAGATGAGATATGGACAAATCCTAAGTCTTGTGATAAAATGGGTAATCAGCAGGTTATACCTATAGTAATAGGTAAACTTCAACGACTAAAAAACATTAAGGACAGATTATTAATTATGACTAAGAAAAATTTACAAAAGCTAAATAAGTATCAAAGAAAACTTATTTTAGATATGTTAAATGGTGATGGTTCAATAGATCGTGGTAGATTAAAAATGAAACATTCTATTAAACAAGAAGATTATGTGCTCTGGAAGCAGCATCTTCTTAATAATGCAGGAATAGAAACGTCATTAGCATATACTACATCTAAGTCCTTCGGAAAAGAATACCCTAGTATTGTTTTACGTAGTAAGACCTTTATATCTATTAAGCATATGAGATATTGGTTATATAGACCTGTTAAATTTTTATATTATCCATCATTTTTTAAACATTTAGATAATTTAAGTATTGCTTTATGGTATTTAGATGATGGTTCTTATTGTAAATATAAAAATAATCCTGAAAAACCAGGGTCTTTAAGAATTTATACATATACAACTATAGATGTAAATAAAGTGATACAAAATTTCTTTGAAGAAAGGTATAACATTGGATTCAAAATACATTATAAATCTCCGAACGATTTAAAAAAGAATCCTAATTATAATCCAAACTTAACATATCTTATAACTGAAACTAAATCTAATATAGAACGTTTTCTTGATATAGTTCGGCCTTATGCTGAAAATATTAAAAGTCTTCAGTATAAAATTGACCGTAAAATATTCTTAGAAGATTGTATAAATAATAATAGTATCCTTAATACTAAGAATAATGCAGTAATGCTTAATTCTGAAGCGGGAGACACTCTTTATGAGTGATGATATAGTCTAAACAATTAACCTTGTTGAAAGACAAAAGGGATATAACGTATATAAGTTATATTTTTGTTTTGGGAATGATCAGATCGTTGTTAAACTTAATGACCTTAGTGCTAAGATCTATGTGGATACTAACATGACACAGCCCAATGTTATTATTGCCAATCCTCTTGATATGACCCTCTTTAAGAACACTGCTAACTACAAGTTCGAGGGTGATATTAAGGGCGGCGAGTATGGCGAGACTCCTGTTGCCGGTACACTTAATGATACTTGGAAGGCCCTTAGCACTCCTCTTATGCCTCAGGGTAAGATCCTTGTTCTTATTAAGCCCAGTGATGAGGCGAACGCAGTTTTTGTTTATGCTCCGTATAAATTAGTTTGTACCTTTATAGAGTAATCTATATCGTATTTTTTTGTGAATTGCTGGAAGGGTTTACAATTGTAAACATAATCAGCAGGATAGATCTTTATTAAAAGATAATCTTCAACGACTATCCCTTAAGGGAGTAAGATATACTATATAATAGTTACTATCTGAAGTGCTATCTCCTTAAATAAGGAGAATGATATAGTCTAAGCATATAAATTAAAATATGTATGAAACCTCTTGTTGTTTCGCCTTGGCCTCTTGGTAGAATTCCTTCAATGAGCTTCATCAGCCGCTTTGCTACGAGATTCATTCGTAGAGAGGGTGTTGGAATTCTTCGCGTTATTGGCGGCAATGGCTTCTATGGTGTCAGACCTCAGCAGGTTGATCTTCAGCCCTAATTTAGGTCTGTAACATAGACTAATTTAAATTAATTATAAAAGTACTATCCTCTCATTTGAGGGGGTAGTACTTTTTATGTGTATGGCTATATTTTGAACAAATAAAGAGTACAACCTAATTATAAAATGGGAGATGAATATATGTTAAGTAATTGGCAAAAATCTTTTAATTCAGTTTTAAGATATGAAGGTGGATATGTTAATGATCCACTTGATATGGGTGGAGAAACTAACATGGGTATTACTAAAACAACTTTAACTAAAGCTAAAAATGAGGGTATAGTTTGCCCTGATGTTAAAATAAGAACTTTAACTAAAGATGATGCAAGTAAAATATATAAAGCTTATTATTGGGATAAAATGGGTTGTGATGATTATGAAATACCTATTGATCATATCATTTTTGATACAGTTGTAAATCATGGAATTAAAGGTGGATCAAGATTAGTTCAGAGAGCTGTTAATAGTATGGGTATTGATGGTTTAACTTTAGTTACCGATGGTATATTTGGTAAATTAAGTAGAGAAGCTGTTGATAGAGTTTGTTCTTTAGTTGATGTTAAAAATTTTGGTAAGATGATATTAATTAAAAGAAAATCTTACTATGATGATATTATTGCAAATAAACCTTCTCAAGCTAAGTTTAGAAGAGGTTGGTACAATAGAATCAACAACTTAGCTAAAGACTGTGGTATTGATTGGAAGGTGTGATGTAAATGCTTAGTACCTTAAATTCAATTAAATCTTATATTTCAGCTAAATTAAATATAGATACTAAATTAGATAATAGATTTGGACAATCTGTAGAAAAAGTTAGTATGGTTTCTCCGGATGAAGACAATATATTAGTTATAGATCCAAATACAGCATCATTATTTTATGTATCATTGACTACAGATGCCAACATAGAGTTTAATGCAGTTAATGACGTATATCCAATAACTGGTAGTACTATAACTATTTTATTAGAAAGATCAAATTCAAATATTATAGTTACTTGGCCTAATAATATAACTTGGAAAGGTAATGTTGCGCCTACTTTATCTCACAGAAATTTAATTACTCTAACTACTTTTGATGGAGAATTAATGTGGTATGGAGGAAGTATTGTTATTGATGATACATATCCTGTATCTAGTAGTTAGTGAGGATATGTATTAATATGTTTAGTAAAAAGAATTTTTCTAATTTGATATTTGATATAGAAGAAGAACAAGTAATTGCTCGGACTCCTGTTAGTTTTGAAAATTGGATACAAACAGCTTATCCAAATACTTATACAAGTATAACACAGTTATCTAATGAAGATTATGAGTACTTTCAAACAATATCTCCAACTTCAATAAGACATTGGTTTAGTGGTGCAAATAATTTAACTAGTATAGATTTACTTCATTTAGATGTTAGTAATGTAACTTTAACTGGAAATTGTTTTAAAAATTGTACAGCTTTAGTTTCTTTAGATTTACATAGTTGGAATACTTCTAATTTTGTTAATTGTGGTAATTTTTTTACTGGGTGTACTAATTTAAAATTTTTAGATTTAAGTGGATGGGATTTAGGTAATTGTACTAACTTTGGGGGATCTTTTACTAACTGCACTAATCTTAAATACATTATATTAAACAATTCAAATGTATTTACAGTTATGCCTAGTGGAGCAATAGGTAATTTAAATTCTACTTGTAAAATACTAGTTCCAAATAATCTTTTAAATACTTATAAAACTGCTACTAATTGGTCTACTATTGCAGATAGAATAGAATCTGTGGATAACTATACTATTATAAAAGATGGTTTAGGCAATGTTTCAGTATTTGCTAAAGAAACTAATACATCTGATTTTTCTTATTGGGCAGAGAATACTTATCCTAGTACTTATGAAACATTTACATCTATACCTGCTGAAGGACTTAGTATATTAAATAATGCTTCACCTACTGATATGAAATATGCTTTCTTTAATTGTGCGGCTTTAACTTCTGTTGATGGTAGTAGTTGGGATTTTAGTAATTGTACAAACATGTCTTATATGTTTTATAATTGTCATGCTTTAACTACTGCTAATTTTACTGGTATCAATACTAGTAATTGTACAACATTTAGAGGTATGTTTCATACATGTAGTAATTTAACTTCAATAGATTGTAGTAATTGGGATGTTAGTAAAGGTACTGAATTTGTTTATACTTTTGGTAACTGTTATAATATAACAGTTATTGATCTTAGTGGATGGAATCCTGTTAGTGCAACTAATATGGGTGGATTATTTGCTAATGATAATAACTTAGAATATCTTATTTTAAATAGTAATGTTGCTATGAACATGGTTTCTGGGTCAATAGGTAATTTACCTATCACTACTAAAATACTAGTTCCAGGCTCAATGATATCTACATATCAAAGTATGACTAATTGGAAAAAGATACCAAATCAATTTTATGATATAGCTAATTATACCATTACTAAATCTAATGGTACAGTAATGGTAACTCCCAATAGTTAATTACATTTTAAAACACGAGGTGATTTTATATAAATGGCATTTGTTAATACATTACATTCATTAGGTAAAATTATTTTACCAAAGGAAAATCCAGTAGAATTATCTATTACAAATAATACAGTTACTATAGATCCTAATAGTGGATCTTATTTCTTTTTAGATGGTATTGATACTAATCTTACTATTAACATTAGTTCATTGAGTGCTAGTAGTAAAACTATTTATCTTAAACTTAATTTTGAACAAGACAATATCGTTATAAATTGGCCTAATAATATAAAATGGCAAGAGATATCTTCCCCATCAATTAGTCAGTATGAAGACTTATTCATATCTTTAATGACTTTAGATGGTGGTACTACTTGGTATAGTGAACCTGTTATTAAGACTAAACCAATAGTTGATCTTTCCAATTATATGGAAAACAAGTATCCTTCAACTAAGGGATCTCTTACTAGTCTTCCTATAACTGATTTAAATTATTTTAATTCAGTCAGACCTATTTCTTGTGACAGTATGATTCGGTATTGTAGTTCATTAACGTTAATAGATTTATCTGATTTCGATACTAGTAATGTTACTAATATGTCTTCTATGTTTGATGAATGTAATTCTTTAACTTCATTAAACGTATCTAATTTTGATACTAGTAATGTTACTGATACGAATAATATGTTTTGTAGATGTAGATCATTAACCAGTGTTGATTTATCTGATTGGAATACCAGTAATATTACTGATATGTGGAATATGTTTAGAGAGTGTAGTTCATTAACTTCATTAGATTTGTCTAATTGGGATACTAATAACGTAGCTAATATGGAGACTACGTTTTATGGTTGTAGTTCATTAACTTCCTTAGATTTATCTAATTGGGATACTAGTAATGTTACTAATATGCGTGATATGTTTAGTAATTGTGATTCTTTAAAGTATCTTATACTTGATTCTAATACATGTAAGTTTAAAGTACAACCGAATGTAGATTGTAAAATTATAGTGCCTTTAGACTATATAACGGCATATACAAACGATAGTGCTTGGTCTAGTAGAGCTAATAAGACTATAGTTCCAATAGAAGCATTTGATATAACAAAGTCGAATGGTGGAGTTTATGCTAGTATAGATTGGGATTGGATTGAGACTGAAGAATATAGTTGGCCTGGGTATAAATGGGTTAAAGATTTTTATCCAACTACTTATACTACTATGACCCAGTTAGATACTAATGGTAGAGATTTTCTTACTACTGTTGGTGGCAACTATAATTGTGATTATATGTTTGCTGGTTGTAGTAATCTTACTACTTTAGACTTATCTAATGTAGATTTTTCTAATGCTACTAGCATGTCAAACATATTTGATGGAGATAGTAATTTAACAACTATTAATGTTACTGGTACTAAAGTTAATAATACTTCTGCTCCAATAATTGGACAAAAAGCAACCACTGGGATTTCAAATCTTGATATATCTGTAGTAACTAATTGTTCTAACATGTTTAAAAACAATACTGCTTTAACTACAGTAGATTTATCAACTTGGAATACTTCTGCTATAACTAATACTAGTAGTATGTTTGATGGGTGTTCTAATTTAACATCTTTAGATTTATCTGGATTAGATTTGAGTGGAGTAACTAGTTGTGGGAATATGTTTAAAGATGCTCCTTTAACTGCTGGAATTGATGTTACTAATACTAAAGTTAATAACACAGATGCAGCTACAATTTGTCAGAAAGCTTCAAATACTTCTGCTAAAGATGTTGATATAAGTTTAGTTACTAATATGTCTAGCTTATTTAATGGTAATACTAGACTAACTAGTATAGATCTTACTGATTGGGATACAAGCAATGTAACTAATACGTCTAGTATGTTTAACAATTGTTCTAATCTTACTTCTATAGATTTATCTGGATTAGACTTAAGTGCAGTAACTAGTTGTGGAAGTATGTTTTATAATGCTCCTTTAACTACTGGAATTGATGTTACTAATACTAAAGTTAATAATACGGATGCATCTATGATTTGCCAGAAAGCTACAAATGCTTCTGCTAAAGATGTTGATATAAGCCTAGTAACTAACATGTCTAGTTTATTTAATGGTAATACTAGGTTAACTACGATAGACATTAGTGATTGGGATACAAGCAATGTAACTAATACGTCTAGTATGTTTAACAATTGTTCTAATCTTACTACTATAGATATATCTGGATGTGATTTTAGATCAGTTACCTCAGCATCTAATATGTTTAATGGATGTTCTTCATTGAATAGTATAGATGTTACTGGAACTAAGATTAACAATAGTATGGTAACTGTTATTGGACAAACTGCTAAAACACTTGGAACTATAGAGGATTTAAATGTTGCAGCAGTTACTAGTATGGATAGTATGTTCCAGAATAATACTGCTGCTACTACATTAGACCTTTCTGGTTGGGATGTAGATAGTGTTACAAACACTGATAATATGTTTAATGGGTGTTCAAATCTTACTTCTGTAAATATGTCTGGTTTAGATTTTAGTTCTGTTACAAGTCGTGCAAATATGTTTAAAAACGCACCAGTAACTAACGGTATTAATGTAACTAATACAAAAGTTAATAATACAATAGCATCTGCTATTGGTCAGATGGCATCAAATTCTACAGCTAAGGATTTAGATGTAAGTATAGTCACAAACATGATGTTTCTGTTTAGTGGAAACACTAGATTAACTAGCATAGATCTTACTAATTGGGATATGAGCAATGTTACTATTATTAGTGGTATGTTTAACAATTGTTCTAATCTTACTACTATAGATATATCTGGATGTGATTTTAGATCAGTTACCTCAGCATCGAACGGTATGCTTAGTGGATGTTCTTCATTAAATAATTTAATTGTTACTAATTGTAAAGTTAATAATGTGAGTATTACGCCTATTGCCAATACTAATAAATTTACTTCTGGATTAGATACATCAAGTGTTACTGATATGAGTTACTTGTTTAGTGATAATACTACTATTACAACATTAGACCTTTCAGGTTGGGACACTAGTAATGTTACTTCTTTATATAGGATGTTTGAAGGATGCACAAATCTTACTTCAATAAATACAACTGGATTGAATTTTGATTCTGTTACAAATATTTCATATATGTTTTCTGGGTGTAGTTCTCTTAGATTTGTAGATTTAACAAATTTTAATTTCCCAAATGTTACAGAATGTAGTTTTCTATTCTCAAAATCTGGCATACAGTCTGCTGTAATTTCTAGTAGTACTTTTAAGAGCGATATGGTGTATGGTTGGATGCTTAGTGGCGCTAGTAATTTATCTGTATTAGATTTATCTAATTTTGATACTAGAAATAATAATAATATTGATGACAGTTCGATGTTTTATGAAACCAATATACAGTATATAATTTTAGATTCTTTAGAAATAAAGTTTATCCCCAAAACTTCGACATTATTTCACCCATCATATAATTATTCTAAGAATTGTATTGTATTAGTTCCAGATTCAATGATTTCAAGTTATAATAATATATCGTGGGGTGGGTTTAATTTTAATAGATCTACTAGATTAAAACCTCTTGAAAATTACACTATAACCCGTAGTAGTTCAGGAATAACAGTTACTCCAAATGCTATTCAATTATCGTCGTTTACTGTAAATCTTAATAGTTCTTCATCTTCATCTACTGTGAAATATACTAAAACAGTTAAAGGTAATGATATTACTTACCTAATAACACAGAATCAATATGTAGTTGGTGATTATTGCAGTAATACACCAGCAATAACCGTCGATATTAGTTATACATTAAATACTGCTAATCAAACTATAGCATTTAACGGTAATAATGCACCAGCAACTGAAACGTATTATTTAATTGCTTTAGATAATACAAGAGTTGATCCTACAGATTCAACTAAAAGCTATGTTGCTGCTGTATCGGGTGCAATTGTAGTAACTTTTAATAACTAAAAGCAGGTGATAATATAAATGGCATTTGTTGATACAATCAATTCTTTAAAGAAAAAGATGCTACAAAATTCATTAGAAAGAAGTATCATAGTTACTCCTTCTAATAATACATTTACGATAGATCCAAATAAAGCTGCTTTGTTTTTAGTGGATGTTTCAGCTAATTCTACTATAGCTGTGTCTACTTTAAATTCAGATTATGCTAGTACTGGTGCAGTATTTTCTATATTACTTACTTTAGGTAGTGATTCATATACAATATCTTGGCCTAATAATATAAAGTGGGCTGATGGAGAAGCACCTGAACTTTCTTATAAGAATCTTATTACTTTTACTAAATTTGATAATAGCTCAGATTGGTGTGGTGGATCTGTAGTTATTGATGATACATTTCCCTCTGCTTAATTTGGAAGGAGATTCTAATAGATGAGTGTTATTTCAAATCAGAATTTTTATTGGAGTAGCCCAGGTTTTGAAATACCAATAGAAACGTTATGTAAATATTCTATATCTAGCGGTGGAACTGCTGAAATTCCTTCTAGTAAAAATTTAAAAAATGTATTTGATGATGTTTCTGAAATAGATGATTATGGGTTATATTATGCATACTATGGAAGTACCGGAGTAACTGATGTGTCATTTCCAAAATTGACTAATATTAATCTATATGGTATGGCATATTCTTTTTGTGGATGTTCAAATATTACTAATGTCTCTTTCCCTAAATTAGTAAATATTGACGATTTTGCTATGCAGAATTCATTTTTCGGTTGTACGGGAATAACTAACGTATCGTTTCCTGAACTGGAAACAATTGGTAAGTACGGGTTAAACAACGCATTTTATAGATGTAATAGAATAGTAAATAGTATTAATTTTCCTAAGTTAACACATATTGATGAATATGGAATGGATAGCACTTTTTATTATTGCACTGGAATTAGAGGGAGTGTATCGTTTCCAGTATTAATTAGTATTGGAGCCAATGGATTAAGTTATGCATTTTATAGTTGTGGTAGTAAAATAACTAGTATAGATTTTTCCAAATTAGAAGCTATTGGTAATAACGGCATGTCGTTTGCATTTGACTCAGACACCGGTATAGTAAATATATCCTTCCCCGAATTAATTTCTATAGGAGATAAGGGATTAAACTTTGCGTTTAATAAATGTAGTAATTTGACTAGTGTATCTTTTCCTAAATTGGTAAATATTACCGGGATCCGTGGATTAGAGTACGCATTTAGTGGTTGTAGCAAATTAACTAGCGTATTATTCCCAGAATTAACTACTATTAGCGATTATGGGCTCTCATATGCTTTTAGTCCGTGTACTAGCTTAACTAGCATATCATTCCCAAAATTAACTACAATTGGTAGTAGCGGTTTATATAATGCATTTTATGGCTGTAGTAATTTACAAATGCATTTTAAGTCTGATATGAGATCTACTATTGAATCTATGACGCAATATAATGCATCATTTGGAGCGTCTAATTCAGGTATTTACTATGATTTATAGGGGATGGTATAATGACTACTGCTATTTTTCCTAGATTTAAAATTGTAAAAGGAATTTTAAGACGAAACTCGTTACTTGTGGATATATCATTTGATGGCATTAAAACTATAAGTGGACTAGTCTTTTATATGTACTATTCAAAACTTAACGATATAAATAGTGTATCTTTTCCGGATTTAACTAATATTTCTACAGATGGGATGAATTATGCATTTAATGATTGTAAAGGATTAAGTAGTGTATCATTTCCTAAATTAACTAGTATTGGGATTAATGGCATAAGAGAGGCTTTTAGAAATTGTACAAATATAACTAGTGTTGAGTTCCCAGAATTAACAAGCATGGGGACTTATGGTATGCAAAATACATTTGCTGGCTGTACAGGATTAACTTCAATTTCATTTCCTAAATTAGATACTGCTAGTGGTATGTCATATACATTTAGTGGTTGTTCAGAATTGAAGTCAATCTCATTTCCAGAACTTACTACTGCTAGTGGAATGCCGAACATCTTTCAGAATTGTATAGGATTAACAGCTATTTCGTTCCCAAAGTTAACTACTATTGAGAATAGTGGTATGTATTATGCCTTTTACGGCTGTACAGGATTAACTTCAATTTCATTTCCTAAATTAGATACTATTGGAAATGCTGGAATGTCATATACATTTTATGGGTGTACTCACCTTACAAGTATATCGTTTCCTACATTAACGTCAGTTGGAACTAATTGTTTTAATAATACGTTTACAAAGTGTACTTCACTTACTGAAATCCATTTTAGATTTGATATACAGTCTAGTATTGAAGCATTAGCTGGATATAGCTCTAATTTTGGTGCTACTAATGCTACGATTTACTTTGATTTAGGATTGGAATAACTGTTTAATTATAAATAAAAAGAAAGGAGACATGATATAAATGTCTGATGAAAATATAACATCTAAATGGTATGAATATGATGATCCAAATGAAGTAGATTTTATTGGAACTAAATTTATAAAACCAGATTATGATCAATTAGCTTATACAGCAGTAGCTATATGGTGTAATGAAACGCAGAAAGCATATATTACTGAATCTGAGGATGGTACATATTATGAATGTGTACCAATTCCAGTACCTACTTTGGATGAATTAAAATCGTATAAGTTAAATTCTTTAGGAAAAGCATTTGATAGTGCTGTTAAAGGAAGTTTTACTACTACAGAAGGATATGTTATGCAATTTGATATTTCAGATTGTGAAAAGATGAACGGTAGTATTACTTTAAATAAAGCTATGGGTATTGAATCTGATTATTTAGTGCAAGCTAATGACACTGTTATAGAGGATGTTCCAATGGCTACTATGGAAAGTGTTCTTTTACAGATGTTACAGCATTATAAAAATTTCCATATGAAGAAACAGGTCTTTAGAGCACAGATCAATTCTTGTGAAACTAAAGAAGAATTAGATAGTATTAATATTGAGTTTTAACAAATAATGTATGATGGGAGTTTTTCTTTTTAAAAGGAGAACTCCCAATTATTTAATGTAATATAAAGGGGTGAGATATACCTTTGGCAATACTTTCAAGTGTTGAACAATTTTTAAATAATTGTAAAGAAACAATAACTGGATGGTTTAGTACTTGGGCTAATACTAATATTAAGGGGAAATATTTACCATTAACTGGTGGTACACTTACTGGAGAGGTTACGGTTAACGATAAATTAAATGCAGAAAATGGAATATTTAGAGTAACAGATAATGGCCGAGTATTTCAAATAGAAACCGGGGTTGAAACTAGTGATGAGGATATAGATGCTAAGGAAACTACTGGAGCTGATATTTTAAATATTGATGTTGGTTGGAATTATGCTAAGCGAGATGGGGCATTAATTGGATTTAGATCTGAAGATTTTCCAAGTAATCCAGGGGGATTGGATTTATATACTAGAACTAGTGAAAGATCATATACTTTGTCATTAACTAATGATGGAAGGATTGTGTGGAATGGGCCAATTCCGGAAAGTACTGAAAATTCAGGTCATTTAGCAACTACAGCGTGGGTTAATAATAGAATAGCAAGTATACCATCGGTTGGAACTTATACTTTACCTACAGCTTCTTCTAATGTTAAAGGTGGAGTTAAAATAGGTAATGGGTTACAGATAACAAATGAAGCTATCAATATTAAATTACCTACAGGTTCTAATTTAAGTGTGGATGCAAATGGTTTGAAGTGTACTTATAAATACACACATCATACACAAGATACTATTTCTTTTGGACCAACTAACAATGCAACTATAGCTAACGGTGGAACATTCCAAATACCACAAATTGCGGTTGATGGAGAAGGACATACTACATCTATAACAGCAAGAACGATGACTTTACCCAAATATGCTGCTGGTACGGGTATTACAATTAATGGAAACACTATAAGTTCTACAGTAGCCAGTTTATCTATTGGAACTGCTACGGGTACCGGTAATGCTATTACTGGATTAAGTATTTCTAATAACCAAATAGTTCCAACTCTGGGTTCTAAATTTAGTCTTGAGGGTCATACACACTCTGGTTATGCAGCTTCAAACCATAACCATGATTCAGTATATTCTAAAACAACTCATAATCATGATAGTGTATATGCAGCTAAAAGTCATACACATAGTTATGCTCCGTTAGCTTCACCTGAGTTAACTGGTACTCCTAAAGCACCAACAGCTACAGCAGGAACTAATACTACTCAAATTGCAACTACTGCATTTGTCGGTACTGCGGTATCAAATGCTTTAAGTTCTGTTTCAGTTAATTTAAATTTATCTGCGGCTATTGTTAGTTCGAAGTATGTGTCAGGAAATGTTGGAGCGGTTGTATCTCTATTTGATTCGGAGGCATCATCTTTAATTTTTCCTACAGGAACTACATGGTTAGTTGTTGGGTATAATTATACTGCTGCTACTGACAGGCCAGAAGATAATACTCCCGAATCTTATTCTAGAATTGGTCAAGTTGTTACAATAGCTTCAAATGCTTCTATTTCAAATAGAGTATTATCGTCTCTAGTACCAGGTTCTAGTCGGGCATTTGGTTTCGCTATTAGAATAGCCTAAATCGTTTTAATAAATAATTATAATTATAGAGAAAGAGGTGGTGAAATTACGATATGGCAAATCCTTCACCAACAACAAAAGTAGTACCATCATTTGACCCATTTGATGTAAAAGAGCAATTAGTTGAATTAGCTCAGGATTATTTTAATTTAGATGAAATTGATACGTATGAATCTGGTTTTATGGGGTATTTAATACAAGCTTTAACATATTTAACATCAGATGTATTATATCAAAATGCTTTAAGTTATAATGAAGCGTTTTTAAATAGAGCTTTATTAAGGACTTCAGTTACACATATCGCAGATCAATTAGATTATAAAATTCAACCAGCAGTTCCTGCATCTGGGTCTTTAACAATAGCTGTACCTATTACTTTAAATAGTAAAAAAGGTACCAGTATAAAAATTAGTTCTGGTACAAATATTAGTGCCGGTAATATCCCTTATAAAGTATATAATACATATTATATAAAGCAGGGTAGTAATGGTTTACATGTTACAGCATATAATGCAGATACAGGTTTAGTAGAAGAAGTACCTTACAATATAGAAATGCATGATGGGGATATAACTATCGTTTTTGCTATACAGATATGGCAGGTTAATATTTATACCTATGATCTTGAAATAGATAATCCTATATTGTATCAATTTTATAAAACTACTGTAACTGGATTTGAAGGTGAGTTATATAAGGTTATAGTTGATATAGAAGAGGAAAGATATAAAGAAATACCTTCAATTTATCAAGGTACATATGACGGTAGAGAATATGAAATGACTTATTCACCTTCAAATGGTGATGAAGAAAGTAAATTAACAATTAAATTAGGTAATGGTATTTATGGGTATCAGCCTAAATCAGGAGCTACAGGTAAAATTACAATTTATACTACTTTAGGTGCTAAAGGTAATATAGCTTCTGGAGTTGCTAGATTTGATGAAAGATTAGTTAATACTTTGGATACTTCTGAAGGAGAAATTGAAGTATTATCTACAAATAAATTTGCTATTCAGAATGGTAGGGATGCGGAAACCTTAAATGAGATTAAAAGGCATACTGTAGAAAATATTAGTGCAGCTAAAAGATTAGTTACTGAAGGAGATTATAGAGGTTATGCTGGAGTTACTGGTCTTACAAATATAATTGCATATCCTATGTTAAACAGGAGAGATGTGGTTGGTAATGATATTACTATTTATAATGCATTATATGATGATGATTTTAAATTAGTTCCAACAGCATCAATACCTGTTAGATTAGATTCAGCTATAGGACGAATTACTAAAGGATCTAAGTTAGTTGGTTTTGATGGTAACGAATATTGTTGTCCATTTGATATAGTGTATGATGAAAGTTATGATGTTCCTACTACACAGTATATTTATAATTTAGCTTCTACTAAAGTTGCTCCTGTTCTTTTCACTGATACAACACCAGATGATGTCGAAATGGCAGTAAGAATGGCTCAGTGTAGAGTATATCCAAATGATACTAAATTAGTATATACAGTTGAAATAGTTAAATTGGATACTATGAAAGTAGATAATATAAGTGCTATTATGTGGATTGGTAATAACGAAGAACCTTTATATTTGCATTTTACTCAAGAATATGCGAATAATACTGTAGTAAATATGTCAACTGAATATATTGATTATAGTAATTATCCTGTAGGACCATTTCAATGGAAAGTTAAATTATATTATACTTATCCAAATACTACAGATGCACTTGAATATGCTACATATACTGGAACCTTTAATGTATTTGAATCAGGTGAAGTTATAACAGATGAAGAAATTATCTCAAATGTTACAGCTACTAGTATGGATACTTTCTTATCTGTTAGACATTTTAGTTTTAGCTTAAATACAGATGGTAAAAGAGGAGTTATTTCAGTTCCAGTATTTGTATTACAACCTGAAGATAATTTAGGCGAAACAGTTAATACTTCTTCGTTCTATATTGGATGTTATTTTAAAGATCCAGATACAGGTGAATTTACAAGAGAAAATAAACTTACATTACATGGTATTGGAGAAGGTAGGTACACATTTAATACTAAAGATATACCATTAACTGATTTACAAGAGGGAGAAATACCGGTTCAATTTAGAATATATGTTAAAAATGAAGATGGTGTATATGATGTATTATATAATACTTATTATGGAACCTTTACAGTACTTACTGAAGGTAAAAGAGCTATAGATACTATATTTGATAAAACTACTGAATTTAGTTCAGAACCTTTAATTGAATTAGTTCATCTTGGATTAGCTTCTATCGATATTACCTCTCCAGATAATGGCGATAGCTATATGTTTATTTGTAATGTAACTAAATTACCACACAATGCTTCTTCTAAAATTACAGTTAATTTAACTATGACTACAAATAGTTATGATATGACTAACACTACAGAGTATTATATGAATTATACTGGAGATATGATCGAGGTTGAAGATGAAGATGATGCTTCTAAATCGTCTATGTGTGTATTTACTTCACCTAAAATAAAAAGTGAGATTATACCAACAGGGCAAGTTACATTTAAAATTACTTTAAAATATGATGGTAAAAACATTGCAACATATAAACAGAGTACTATTTTTAAACAGGATATTACTAGAATAATTAGATCTGATGTTCATAAATTTACTGATGGATTATTATATGCTTGTAATGTTCCAGTTATTTTAAAAGATTGGTATGATCAAAATATCGATTATTTAGATCAGGAAATACTTTCAAGATTCTTAAATCTGAGTGTTAATTTTAATAACTTTGGTATGCTTACTGATAGGATTAATATAAAGTTTGTAAGAACTTGTGGTAAAAGTACAAATATGACTTTGAATAATTATATGCCAAATCCAGTAAAGAGTTATCCGGAGGATTTCAGTATTGATTTACCTGTGAAGATTCATGTTATATTATATGTATCAGAAGATGTTCAAACTGATATAAATGATATTATTACTGAAGCTAAAAATGTTATTTATACTTTCTTACAGCTTAAATCTGGATTTAATGCTAATATCTATAGGTCTGAATTAGCTAGATATTTACATGATACTTTGGAAGATATTCTTTTCTGTGAAGTGAAAGAACCTACTGATGAAATTATCTATAGTTTTGATATTGATAAAATACCCAGATCAGAATATGAAGTACTCTATAAATATTGCCCGGAGTATATTTGGTTTGATAAGGACAATATTGAAGTTGATGTTAAATTAATGTAGGAGGATTCGGGTATGACTACTAAAATTAAAGTATCACAAGTATCTTCAAATAATTTGAAAGGCTCTTTATCTAGTAATGCCGCTTCAGCTACGGCATTTTCTACTCCAAAAGCTGTTACATTAAAAGGTGCCGTTAATGGTACTTTTTCAAGTACTGCCGGTTGGTCCATACCAACAATATGGAGAGGCTGTATAGTAGGTCAATCATCGTCAAACGATTTAAATCCTTGGTATAAAGTTGCTTCAATAACTTTAACTAATCCTAATTATGATAGTAGAATAACTTTTTTAGTTGAAAACACATATTCAGGTATAGCAGTAGGAACTTTACATGTGCATATTAGAACCGATGAAAGCAAAAAAGTTATAAGTACAGATACTGGGTTAGTATGGCTGTTTAATCGAAATTTTCTTCCAGAAGAT
>Ga0310695_10005436_pt1 | contig 22236 bp, 15 predicted proteins | sample RumenRJG_04DNA_FD_203882 | JGI IMG/M metagenome (GOLD analysis project Ga0310695, IMG submission 203882) | Bovine rumen microbial communities from Lethbridge, Alberta, Canada - RJG_04 (v2) (version 2) | ecosystem: Host-associated > Mammals > Digestive system > Stomach > Rumen | place: Canada...
GACATTCCGGCTTTCTATTCCGATTGGTTCATGGAACGACTGGAAGCCGGGTATGTGAAGTGGTTCAATCCGTTCAATGGCGTGCCGCTTTATGTGGGCTTCAAGAAGATGCGATGTGTTGTGTTCTGGTCGAAGAACCCCAGACCGATGCTCGCACACCTCGAGGCCCTTGACGCCAGATGCCTGAACTACTACTTCCAGTTTACGCTCAACGACTACGGCGCCGAACGCATCGAGCCGCGCGTTCCGCCGCTTGACGAGCGCGTGGAAACTTTCAAGCGATTGTCCGAGCGGGTGGGGAAAGATCGTGTCGTCTGGCGGTTCGATCCGCTGATCCTGACCGACAAACTCTCCGTCTCTGACATTCTCGCGAAGGTCGAACGGCTGGGTGACCAGGTGGCGCAATACACCTCGCGGCTTGTATTCAGCTTCATTGATATCAACGCCTACAAAAAAGTGAGCGGCAATCTTAAGAAGGGCGGCGTCAACGCCCGCGAGTTCACGCCGGATGAAATGTGCGCCGTGGCGCAACGTATCGGCGAATTGGCGAAGGGCTGGGGCATCGCTGCGGCGACGTGCGGCGAGATCAAAGACCTTGACCAGTATGGTGTCGAACACAACCGCTGCATCGACGACCGGCTGATGATCAAGTGCTTTTCACATGACAAGTGCTTGATGGATTTTCTCGCTGGGGATAATTCGGTAGGGCGCGCTCGCCGAGCGCGCCGCAGACAGTACGAAATGCCGTCCCTGCCATCTTTTGAATCCGACGTCAGTATTTCCAGCCAGTACACGAAGTTGAAAGACAAGGGGCAGCGCCTTGCCTGTGGTTGCATCATGTCCAAGGACATCGGCGAATACAATACCTGTCCGCATCTTTGCCATTACTGCTACGCCAACACGAACAATGCAACGGCACTAGCCAACTGGAAACGCCACTGCACCTGCCCACACGCAGAGACGATAACGGGGAATGCCTCGGTAGAGGCGAGGTGTGCATGAAATGCATTGTTGAACTCTTCGGCAACGACCGAAACGGGCGGAAGATGATCGCGTGGGGGCGGCGAATCGGCTGTACGGACGCCGGACACGTGTTTGACGCAGAGTGCCGGAAAGTTGCCCAAACTTTTCGTCTGCGCTTTCACTCTCCACGCCGATTTGCTATACTTGTTTCCGCCATGTTGAGGCAATCGTTTATAGACTTCATCTTCGCCACGAATACGGACGGAAGCGGCAAGGCCGCGTCCAACGTCCGTGCGCTCGACATGCCTGGCTCGGCCTTTACACGGCACGACCCGGTGATGCCCAAAACGTTTTCTCGCTTTCTATGCTTTTTAGCCAGTGTGATTCTGTCGATACGCGCCATAGCGGGTTCCGCTGCGGCATCATACGAAGTGGGGTTTGACTACAACTACCGGTCCTATGACGCAATCTTCCCCCGGATGCGGGAAAGTTTCCTTGAGAATGACACCAATGTCACATCGTTTATCGAGAAGCTACAGCCCTGTTGGCATGGCAAAGAACTTGCTGCGAAGACGGCCCGACGCTTTCGAGCCGAATATCCCGAGGATAACGTGTCCGACGATGAACTCGCGCGTGTACTACGGCGAATCCAGATTCGGCACATGTCAGGGACAAGAATCCTGACTGTAACGGTTGAATCCGAAAATCGGCATTTGAGTGAATGTCTCGCCGGGACGTTCGCGCGTTCTCTTGTCCGTCACACCGACGAAGTGGTCGAACGGGATGTGACGCGTGATCTTGCGCCGTTGCGTGCTCAGCTCAAGCAAAAGGAGAAGGAACTTGAAGATTTGAAGAACGCGGCCGAGAAAGTCCGAAGTGAAGAAAAGGATCAAGGGCTTGTCCAGCCATCAGAATATGTTAGGCTAAGTCGCCTCAGGAGCGAGAAGGCCTTTCCTGAATACGATAAATTGTTCTTGGAGGAGGAACGTCAAACGCGCGCACGGGAACTGGACAAAATCGTGGCGTTCGTGTTGGGGCCGGCACGTACATCAGGCCATGCGGAGTCTAATGTCAGAGACCGGTGCCTTGAAGCTGAAAGACGCGCTGTCAAGGAAGCGGAATGGCAACGCAAGGAATGGAATGACCGTTGGAGTGACCGTCTTGAGCAGGTTCGCCTTCGCGCTGAAAGCCCGCGAAGAAAATATCTTTCCCCCTGTAGCCGCTCATACGGACTGGATGAGTATTGCACGCAGAGACTTGCCGTTGACACGAATTCGGCCCTGTACGGTTTCTTGGGATGTCCATTTGGCGAGAAGTCAAAAGATAGTGAACATTATGTTCGACTCGCTGAACCGTTCGAGGGTTTCCCGTGGGTCCGTTACGACACATGCCGCAGTTGCCAGAAGATAGCGCGATGCGATGCCCGTTTGACCTTTCGGACGGTGGGATTGTCAGAGGTCCCGTTTCGCCGCATGTTTCGTGTCCGAGACGTATTTCAGGATCGTTACGGGCTGGCTTTTGCCGAAGAGCGCAGAGGGGAGGATTACTTTGCCGAGGCATACACGAGTCCGGGCTATCGCGTGGGGTTGTTCGTGACTAATGCACTTGTCCAAGTCGGTGATGCCGTGCGAATCGAATATACCCTCGGATTTGAAGTCGTGAACGAGCAGGTGCTCTCTCAACGTGTCAGACGCATGCAAGACGGATTCTGTTGCAATTGGCATGACGTCCTTCATGTGACGGATATCCCACAGACCATGCGAAACGACGATGCGGCTTGGACCTATCGCGTCGTGAGGGGGCGATCGACTGAAGAATTGCTAGACGAATGGATACGAACGGGGAATCGTGCAATCCTAAACCAGGGGAAAAAAGAGCTTGGAATGCCTGTCAGCTGGTCCGGGGGAGGTTCCGTTTCTGGATATTTCTCGCAGTACGCCGGTGGCAGAAACACGGGATACTGCTGTACGGAATGGGAGGCCGACCAGTTTTTGACAATGGTTGGTTCGTTCGTCAAGATATGCGATCTGGAAACGCAACAGCGCATTTCGTCCAAACTCTACCATCCAGGCATGTTTCGCCGCCGTGAAAAGGGAAAGACCGGCAACTATTTCGTCGGGAGGATTTTCTGTGATTTGATTCCGGGCGATCGTGTGACATGGGACACGTCCGATTGTCGAAAGACGGGAACCGTCTGCGAGGACGGAGAACCTGGGGAATACTGGGATTGCATCAAAAAGAACATGAAGAACGTCGAGAGCATTGAAAGGGCCACTGAAGAGGACTGGCACCCAACGGCGCTGGCGGAAAAGTTTTCACATCGCCGCACTGAAGTCAATCGCAAGAGCTACCAGATTCGCGGGACAATGTGGCGGTATGACGTAGGACAACTGGATGCTGCTCTTGCCGCCGATACCAATATCATTGCCGCCGTCAACTTCCTGGACGAATGCCTGAATGAGCGACAGCCCGGCGTTTATGTCCCGCCACACATGGAGCATATACTCGACCTCAGCTACCCTTCGCGAGAATTCGCCCGACGCAAGGTGCGCCATTGGGAGAACATGCGACGCGCCGAACTCCAAGCCGACCTCTGCAACGCCCGCAGAGAGATCCTCGACGGGCTTTTCTCAAACACTACGTTTAGCAATGGCTTGCCGGCAACGGTTGTGCAGCGGTTCAAGCTTTCACGGTACGAGTGCGAGAGATACGGTGCAAGTCGCGAATTGCGCAAGCTATTGGATTCGAGGCGTTCGTTCGGCCTCATGGTAATTCCCGTCCATCATACACGGGACGAACCGCCGCGTGTGTTCACCATTGATGAGATCGGGCGGGCCAAGCGCGTCCTTTCTCCACTGGCAAATCAACTTGTTGATTTTAGTACTGAAGAATCAGATGGGCGCAGGAAAACAGATGGTGGGGACGTTGTTCTTTTGATATATGACATACTCTATTCCGCACTTTCTTCGCAGAAGGGCCATGAAGCCGTTGCGGGCCTTTTGCCGTGTTGCAGCACGGTCGTTGCGGCAAACCTGCATCAAGCACCGATGCTCTGGATTGTCCGGCGCGTAACAGTTGAATTCAAGGACAACCCGGTGTCTTGGAAGTTCGCGGAAGATGTGAAAGCGGAACTGGAACGTCTGGAACAGGTTTCGTTCGTCAGTGGAAGGGCAAAAGCCAAGGAGCGGCTTGAGGAGTGGCTCAAGTCTGACTGGGCGAAGGCGTGGCGGAAAGGTCCTTCCACAAATTGAACCAGCTCGACCGCCGATAGGTTCCCGCGTGCCCGCCTAAATGGGAACGCTGACTTCCAGGCGGCCACTAACCACCCACCTCAGAAACTTTTCCAGAAACTTTTTGTCCGCGCTTTCATTCATCCTGTCGATTTGATATACTTTTTCCCGTCATGCTGAGGCAATCGTTTACAGACTTCTTCATCTTCGCCACGAGCGCGGACGGAAGCGGCAAGGCCGTATCGTACGTCCGTGCGCTCGACATGCTCGTCCCGATTCTGATGAAACACTACCCGAATCCGATCATCGGCGCGGAGTTGGCGAAGTTCATCAGTGCGGCAGCTGAAGAGGATTTCAGACGATGAAGAAAGCACGCAAGGCAAAGACAGCTTTGATCAAGCCGAATGTCGAGGTCGTCGAATCCGTCGAGGCGGAGCTGTACAAGCGCGTCCGGTCGTATATCGCGAAGGCACGTGCGAAGGTTTATACCGTTGCCAACAAGGAGATGGTCGCCGCCTATTGGAATGTCGGGCGTGAGATTGTCGAGAAGCAGGGAGGGGTGGAACGCGCGAAGTACGGAGACGGCCTCATCAAGGGCCTTTCGTTGAAATTGACGGCGGAGTTCGGACCTGGTTTCGATGTTGCGAATCTCCGTAACATGCGACAGTTCTTTCTGGTTTTTGGAAAACGCTACACGCTGTGTAGCGAATTGAACTGGTCGCATTATCGGACGTTGATGCGCATTGAAGACGGCAAGAAACGCCAGTTCTATTTCGAGGAATGCGCGAAGTCGGGTTGGAGTGTGCGCGACCTCCAGCGGCAGATTTCGACGCAGTTTTACGAACGGCTGCTTGCGAATCATGTCGATCTCAAGAAGGCGTCAGGTTATGTGAAGCGCAGTCGTCCGGAACCGAAGGACATTGTGAGAAGTCCTGCGATTTTGGAGTTCACAGGTGTTTCTCCGTTTGCCTACAAGGAAGCAGATTTGGAGGCGGGGCTTATCCATCATTTGGGGAAGTTCCTGTTGGAGTTGGGGCGCGGCTTTGCATTGGTCGGCGAGCAGTGTCCGATTCATGTCGGCAATGAGGTCTATCATTGCGATCTCGTTTTCTACAACTTCCTTGCGCGCTGCTTCTTCCTGGTCGATCTGAAGGTCGGCAAGATCACGCCCGAAGACCTTGGGCAGATGCAGCTCTACAAGCACTATTACGAGCGCGAGCGGATGAATCCCGGTGACAATCCACCGGTCGGCATTGTCCTTGGTTCTGATCGTGACGAGGCGGTGATCCGCTACACGCTGAACGAGCACGAGCGCAATCTCTTTGCGGTGAAGTATCACCTGAACCTGCCGACGGAAGAGGAGCTGCGAAGGGAACTCCAGCGCGAACGCGCCGCCTTTGAAGAAGCACGACTCTTTGCCGCGCCGCAAAAGGTGGCAAGGGCGCGGATCGGGAAGGGGAAGAAATAGCCATGTTTTACGTCCGGCGCACGATTCAGAACGGGTGGGGTTGCGGCGTGCTGCACAATTGGCTCTCGACCGGTCCTTACGAGCGGGAGGGCAACAAGATTTTATCTCGTGGCATTCTCGGCTGCGATGTCCTCTGTGCGAGCATGTCTACTAAAGTTGCACTTTTCGTCTGCGGCAGTCAAACAGCTGGCAAGGTCTTTGGGCAAAAGATGTAAGAGGTGGGCTGAATTGCGGGAAGAAGGAGGAACTTGCGGTGGACGTGGAAAACAAAGATAAAACGATAGACAAGGATGTTGCAAAGCAATTGGTCCTTAGTGGCAAGACGCCGCTTGAACAACTCACGGAATTAACGCGTATAGTATATAAGGTTGGGCGCGAAGCTTTACCTGGATATTTGAATGAGTGGTACCAGGAGGGGTCATTTGATTTTTTGTCGTGCCTATTAAGCGCTGCGGAGGATGGATTGTCCCGGGATGTGTTTTTCCGCGTGTTCGATATTGAGAGAAATTATTTAGACGTTTGTTGTCGTCAATCCGTCCAAGTAGTTGTTGATGTGTCAGAGAAGTGTTATCGGATAGCCGGTAAAGATTTAATAAGCAGTATGGCATTGGAAAAATTAAGGACGTATTTGTGCCGGTATCCAGAAGATATCGACGGCGCGATAAGTCATTACAAGGAGCACTATCCAAGTGGAGAAGGCCTGTCATTTGTTTGGTTGGCAGCATTGAAATGTAATGCTCTGATGTATTGGGGGAAGTTGTTAGCATGGCTCAATGATGCAAAGTCGGATGAAGGGCTAATAATTGCCTTGCATGTACTGACAATGTATCCAGTGGAGCTTGACGCGTCTTTTGTTGAAAGTGAAGTTGTAGAGCGAATCCTCAAGTGTCGCATGCGGTGTGTTGGTGATGGCGCCAAAGGTGAATTGTTTAGGGCTGCTACAAATTGGGGTAAGATTGTCCAGGGGGATGCACAAATTCGGCTTCGTGAATTGTCAAAGGAGCTTGTGCATGAGGGGTGCCCCTCTGTGTTGTATTATGCAACGCAAAATGCACATCAGATATTTGAGCAACAGTTAGAGGCTGATGTCAAATGGTCATTATCGGAATTCCTGAAAGTTGACCTTAATCATAAGGGGACATTGGAGAACATTTCATTTTACTTGCAGAAGGTTGTTGCCAAGTTCCCCGCGCAGGCGTTTGAATTTATCGAAGAATATTGCGTTTCACATAAGTGTAATATTAGTGTATTTGAGAATCTGTGTCAAAGCTTGACTAAGTGTGACAAATGTATTCGAGATCGTTTTTTCACAAAGTGGTTGATGTCTGATACGATTGTGCTTGCACGAAATGTGCATGATGTTGTGTCGTATCTATATCCAGAGAGCCGATTAGAAATCGCGGCAGACTTTGGCTTGTTGAATCAAGCTGAGGAAGAGGACTTTATTTTGTCTTTTTTGCGGGCGATTGGGTGGCTCTATTTGACACCAGAAGCATGTGTAAGCTTTCTTGTCTCATGCGCTTGCCTCATGACAGTGGACAACTTGAAATCTGTTCACAATGATTTCTTTTATCTTGTAGTACTCAATTACCTTGATTTGTATAAGAGTGAATTGGAAAAGGTTCATCGCGAAGGACGGTCGAGGGCGAATTTTAAATATTTGAAAAAATTGGCTGCTTTGGCGGAAGACTGGTGGAAGAAATTTAGGAAGAAGGGTGAATGTCCTGAACTTACACCTAGTATGCGACAGAGAGAACTTTGCGCTAAACATCGAAGCGAAGTTTATGGTAAGGCAATGAGAGGGGCTCGTGAGCTGTCGGTATTGTCTTTTATTGCTAGAAATATTCAGCTCCTTCATGGTCGAGGATGGATTGTCCCGACGTTCACATCAGAGGGAGAGAAGCTGCAGGAATCGTTTTTGAAACGATTTAGTGCGTCCATGCGGATTTCCAGGTTGTCGGAGGTGGAAAATCACACGCTTGAGACACGCCTGCTTGAACTTCGTCGAGTTCGTTGGGAGGGGCACGTATGAAACTGATGTTGACGGAGTATTTGCGGAACATGGGGGAACGGGGTGGGTTAGATATGCTTGTCGCTAATTTGCTCAGTCAAATGGGGTTGACTGTTTTAACGACCCCAATTCGGGGGTCGAAACAGTATGGCGTAGATGTCGCGGCTGTCGGCAAGCTTTTAGACGAAGACGCTGATCAAACGATTTACTTGTTTTCGATTAAAAGCGGTGACATAGGTAGGGAGAATTGGGATGTCGGCAAGCAAGCGTTGAGGCCTTCGATAAATGAAATTGTTGATGCCTACCTTAACGGGTCAATATTGCCGCAATATAAGGGGTGCGCGACAGTTATTTATATTTGCTGCGGCGGTAAGATTCAGGAAAACATACTCCATTCTGTTGCAGGCTGTTTGGCTAAAGAGCAACAACGTGATCCTTCAGGATTGTTGAGGTTACGGATGATGAATGGAGATGAGATTGCCAATTATATTGTTAAGCATTTTATGTCGGATCGATTGGTGTCCGTCAATCAAAGACGATTGTTGTTTAGGTGCTTGTCGATGGCGGAGGATCCTGATTCAAGCATTATGTACTTTCGACGATTGTTGACGGCATTGTTGAAAGAAGAAGAATCGGTAAAGAAGCGGATATTCCGCATTTACCAGCTAGGCGTGTGCATAGGACTCCTCAAACATAACTGTACGGAGGTAAAGAATCTTGATGCGTGTTACCAGGCTGCGGAGCTGGCATTATTGTATGCTTGGGATTATCTTGATTTAAAAGATGTGTCTCCTAAAAAGAAGATGAAGAAAGAGTTGGTGGCATTCAATCAACTTTGGTGGCAGTATGTTGAAATTGGGCAATGTTATTGCGAAAAGATTGCGGCGCTTTGCGATGATGCTTATTTTATGACATATGCCTGCAATGCCGGGTGTGAAGTCGATCTCAATTTGCGGATATATGATGTCGTAGGACGGATGGCTTCGTTCGGTGCAGCTATTTGGTGGTATGCTCTTGCCTTGCGTCAATGTAATGATTTGATGGAGCCATGCAAGAAGGTTGTGGGGAAGGTTGCTAACGCATTGGTAGGAATATTGAAAAACAACCCGACGGTTCATTCTTTGATTCGTGATGATTATGCGATAGAGATTGGATTGGTGTCTTTATTCTTAAATCAGATTATGTGGGGCGAGGAATTGCATCGCTGGTATCAATGTCTTATGAATCAGACCTATAAGAATTTTGTCCTTGGCAGGGCGTTCCCTTCTGTTGGATTGGATTATCTTGGACTGATTGAGCATTTATCCAAATCGCATGATGAGCAGTATCAAAAGAAGGTCCTGCCGTCTAGTGAGCTTTTCCCGATGATTTATATGATCGCATCGGCATTGAAGTTTGATGACGTTTGTTCGGATGTGGTAAATATTGTGGAAAAATTCTTAAAGGAATGTAATTTCCAGGTGTGGTTTCCTGAGCCGTTGTCAGAGGATGCGTTTTACACGAATAACAACAATCACGGGATGCAACTGGTCTCTCAAAATTTGACAGAGGGCGGGAAGTTTATGGAGACTGTGTTCCGTGAGTGTGATAAAAGGCGGTTGCCGTATGCCTGTGCGTATGGTGCATTTGGCGGGCTGATTTTACTGGGATGCCGCGTGCATCGTTGTCCGCTTCCACCACACTTTGTGCAGCTGATTGCAAAGGCTGCTGCAATAAGAAACGAAGAGGCAAAGTCGGCCGAACATGGGTGTGATGCGAAATGAAGTTTTGGTATAATACTACCATCAATTTGAGAGGGGAAAACAATGATTAAAGATGCGATGGAGAAGAATGAGAAGGCGACGCCAAATGGGGCGGATCTGGAGGTGCTGAAGAAGCACTTCGGGATGTGCTTCAATAGCGACGGGTCGCTGGATTTGGAGAAGCTGAAGGCGCGGCTGGGCGATCAGGTGGCGATTTCGAACGAGGGCTACGAGCTGAAGTTTCTCGGCAAGAACTATGCGCGGCTTCTGACTTCGCTGGAGACGACGACGGTCGTGGTGCCGGACAAGAAGCACAATGCGAAGCCGGAGAATGCGAAGAGCAAGAACGTCTACATCTCCGGCGACAACCTCGACGCGCTGAAGCACCTTCTGAAGTCCAAGCAGGGGCAGGTGAAGTGCATCTACATCGATCCGCCGTATAACACCGGCTCGGACGGCTTTGTTTACAATGACTCCTTCGGCTTTAAGGTCGAAGAGCTCGCCAGCAAGCTTTCGATCTCCGAGGATGAAGCCCAGCGCATTCTTGATTTCACCAAGCGAGGCAGCGCGTCCCACTCGGCATGGCTGATGTTTATGTATCCGCGACTGATGCTGGCGAGAGATTTGCTTGCAAAGGATGGTGTTATCTTTATCTCGATAGATGACAATGAGCAGGCAAATTTGAAGTTGATGTGTGATGAGGTGTTTAGCGAGAATTGTTTCCTTGGCACATTTCTTTGGAAAAAGCGGCAAAATGTCGATAGTCGCACGAAAACCGGAGTGTCTAGCGATCATGACTATTTGTTGTGCTATGGGCGGAGTGCGGAGAGTCGTATTCAGGGCAAGGAATCGGATAAAACAAAGTATTCAAACCCCGACAATGATCCGCGCGGTGATTGGATGAGTGATAACATGGTGGGGTTGGCGACTGCTGAGCAACGGCCAAATCTTCATTACGTATTGGAAGATCCTAAAACTGGATTGAAGTATGCATGTCCGGAAACGGGATGGCGATATGAGCCCAAGCGGATGGCCGAGTTGATCGCGAATGGAGAGGTTATTTTCCCAAAGGATAAGAATGGGCGTCCGAGACGGAAAAAGTTTCTCAAGGATGTTGAGAGTGAATACACAGGCTTTAGCTCTTTCTTGTCGACAGTCTTCAGTGCACAAGGGACTAGAGAACTTCGCGAGTTGTTTGATGATGTTGAGGTGTTTGATTTCCCTAAACCGGTGGATTATATTAAGCTAATACTTCAACAGGGCGCACCCAATGACGCCCTCGTGCTTGACTTCTTTTCTGGGTCGGCAACAACTGCACATGCAGTGATGCAGCTGAATGCGGAGGATGGTGGCAATCGGCAATTCATCCTTGTGCAGTTGCCTGAAAAGTGCCCTGAAAAATCTGCCGCTTTCACAGCTGGTTATAAAACTATTGATGAGATTGGACAGGCACGAATTAAAAAGGCCGCAGCGAAGATAGCCGAGGAGAATCCGTTGCTGGCGAAGACGATGGACTTGGGTTTCAAGCATTACACGCTGAAGGAGGTTGAGGGCAAGACGCTCGACAAGATTGAGAAGTTTGATTTGAATGACAATGCCTTGGCGGCGACCGATGACATTCTGAAGGAGTTCGGCGTTGGGACGGTGCTGGCGACGTGGCTGGTGCATGACGGCTATGGATTCTCCGCAGAGCCGAAGGTGGTTGATCTTGACGTCTACAAGGCGTACTGGATGGAGAAGCACATCTACCTGATTGAGCCTGGATTGAGCGACAAGGGCATCTCTGCGCTCTTTGACAAGTTCGAGACTGAGGGCTCGTTCAATCCGGGCAATGTTGTTGTGTTCGGCTACAGTTTCTCGTGGACGCAGCTGGAGGCGTTGAAAAACAATCTTCTGAAGATTGCCGCGAACGGCACGAACAAGCACGTCCTTCTCGACAAGCGTTACTGAGGGCAAGAGGCAAATGGAAATTATACTTCAGAAGGCATTGCCGCATCAGCAGAAGGCGGTGGACGCGGTTAGCGGCGTCTTTGCGGGCGTAACCTTTCTGCCGCCGCACCAGTTCTACGCCAATCCCAAGGTGATATTCGGGAGCCCGGCGCTGCCGGAAAACATTCGCCGGGTTCAGGATGAGAACAAGATAGATTATGCGTTTCGCGGGATTCAAACGGGCTCTCGCTATCTTCCACTGGATATCAAGATGGAGACCGGGACGGGGAAAACCTATGTCTATACCCATCTCATCTACGAGCTGCATCAGAAGTTCAAGATCAACAAGTTCGTGATTGCAGTGCCGTCCTTGGCTATCAAGGCGGGCACGGCGCAGTTCCTGACGGATGGCTACGTCAAGAAGCATTTCAAGGACCAGTGCGGATATGGTGCCGAGATCGAGTGCGAGGTATTGGAGCCGCCGAAGAACAAGAAGAAGGGGCGGCAGTACTTTCCTGCGGCGGTCGAGGATTTCGTCAAGGGGTCGTGTCAGGTTGACAACCGCATCTATGTGCTTTTGGTCAACATGCAGCTTCTGACGGGAAGTAAGAATTCGTTGCTGCAGCGTGACGACTATGATGCGGGTGTCGAGGGCTTTTACCGTCCGTTCGACGCAATCAAGGCGACGCGTCCGTTCGTGATCATCGACGAGCCGCATCGTTTCTCGCGCGACCAGAAGGCGTACCAGGCCATCGAGAAGGAACTGGATCCGCAGTGCATCATCCGCTTCGGCGCGACGTTCCCCCTGCGGACGGAGGGATTTGGCAAGTCGAAGCATTCCGTAAAAGACTATCGGCATCTCCTTTACGATCTGAATGCCTGTCAGTCCTTCAATCAGGGACTGATAAAGGGGGTGGTGAAGGAGCACTTCGAGCCGGAGCATCAAAAGGACGCGAAAGTCAAGATCGTCAAGATCGAGTCCAAGAAGTCAGTACGGATGCAGTATCTTGAAGCGGGCAAGGCGAAGAAGAGCTTCACCTTGTGCGTTGGCGATTCGCTTTCGACTGTGAACGAGGCGTTCAGCGGAATCACTGTGCAGGCGATCGGGTCGGACGTGGTGGTCTTTTCCAACGAGTCGGAGAAGCGCACTGGCGAGGAGATGAGCGTCGACGTTTATATGGAAAGCTACCAGAGACAGATGATGAAGTTGGCTCTGGAGCGGCATTTCGAGGTCGAGCGGCACAACTTCTGCGACCAGCCGAACAAGATCAAGACGCTGGCGCTGTTCTTCATTGATGACATCGTATCCTATCGCGGAGACGGCGAGGACGAGGGCAAGGCCTATTTGCGGACGACCTTCGAGAAGCTGCTCAAGGAACGCATCAAGATCGTGCTGAAGGAGCTGGAGCCGTCCGAGACGGAATACAGGGAATTCCTTGAGGACAGCTTGAAGCGCATCAAGGAGTGCCACGCCGGATATTTCGCCAAGGACAACGATTCGTCAGACGAGGCGATCGCCAAGGAGGTTGACGAGATTCTGCACGGCAAGAAAAAGCTGTTGTCGTTCAAGGACGAGGATGGCAAGTGGAATGTCCGGCGGTTCCTCTTCTCCAAGTGGACGTTGAAGGAGGGGTGGGACAACCCGAATGTGTTCACTATCGCCAAGCTGCGGTCCAGCGGCAGTGAGATCAGCAAGTTGCAGGAGGTCGGGCGCGGACTGCGCCTGCCGGTCGATGAGAACGGCAACCGTGTCTCGGACATGGAGTTCCAGCTCAACTACATTGTTGATTTCAGCGAGGCGGACTTTGCGGAAAAGCTTGTTTCGCAAATCAACGCCGAGGCGCCGATGGCAGTGACAATCACCGAGCAGAAGCTGCGAGAGGTTGCGGTGAAGCTCGGCAAGTCGCCCGACGAGCTGATGATTGAGTTGCTGACGAAGAAGTTCGTTGATTTCAGTCGGAACATCCAGCCGGAGAACCGTGAGGCGTTCTTTGAGGAATATCCCGACTTCGTTGGAGGTCTCAATGGCGGCAAGGTCAAGGATGCCAACAAGGAGAAGGCGCAGAAAATCAACGTCCGCAAGGAGCCGTTCGACAAGATCAAGAAGCTCTGGATGGAGATTAATCAGCGGTATGTGCTGTTCTACGAAGAGGAATTGAACGCCAAACTGCCGAAGGTCGTTGCAGAGATTTTCGCCAGGGATGTCTTCAAGGACGTCACGTTGACGAGTTCGCGCGTCAAAATTGCGAGCGATGGCACTGCATTGTCGGTTGTGGAGGAGACGGGGGCGTCGTATGTCATTGAGAGCCCGATTCCCTACGGGACGTTTTTGCGGCGGATATCGAATGTGACGAATATCCCTGTGGATGTCGTGGACAAAGGATTGAGGCTCTATGCGAAGAAGAACGGAGCGCCGGACGTCGCGAAGATCAACGAACGGTCCGTGGCGCGGTTCTGCGATGAGTTCCAGTTGTGGAAGAACAAGGAACTGCAGGGGCGGTTCTGTTATAAGAAGAGTGCGGATAAGGTTACGACGACTGCGTTGACCAACAAGGATGGTTCGATGCGAAAGACCGTCACGCAGGGCGTGATCGGCACGAAGATCCTTGCGGGGAAACCTTGCAAGAAGTACCTTTACGATGCAATTACATACGATTCTCCGCTTGAGAAGCAAAATGTCCTGACCGACATTGACGAGATTGTCGTGTTTGGCAAGATTCCGCGGCGGAGTGTGGCGATCCCAACGATTGCCGGAGGGACTTTCAGCCCTGATTTCATGTATGTGGTGAAGCGCAAAGACGGCACGAAGATTCTGAATTTGATTGTCGAGACAAAGGATTATGATCGGGAGGATCAGATTCCGGCGGATCAGATGGTCAAGATCGAATGTGCCAAGGTGTTTTTTGCGAATCTTGAGGCAGAGGGGTACAAGGTCGTATTCCATCCCCAACTCAAGCAGGACAAGATTGTAGGCATCATTGCCGATGTTTTGAAGGATTGATTGATGGCTAACAACTTTGAGGACTTGCCGTCGGAACTGTTGCCGCGTGACTTGATGGAACGCGCGGCAGATCCGTCGACAATCCCGGACGAGGCGTTGCTTTCGATTATTCTGAAGACAGGTGCCGCGGGATGTGATGTCCGAGAGCTTTCGCGGCGGTTGCTTGATGCATTTGGATCCTTGAACAAGCTTATTTCGTCCGATTGGCGCGATATTGAGGAGCGGATCAAGAAGCACAATAAGGATTATCCTGACAGGCCGATACTCGGAATCGGTCGGGTGAAGTGTCTGGAACTTGCCGCGGCTTTTGAGATGGGGCGGCGGGCGAATCGCATGTCGCCGGAAGAGATGCGGAAATCCTCTGTCTTGACGCCGGATGACGGATTCAGGTTGTTCAGGACGGTGATTCGCCCCGGAGAAGAAAAGGAGAGCATGCTCGTTCTGCTTCTGGACGTCAAAAACCATCCGCTGTCTGAGCCGATACGCATGAGCATTGGTTCGGATGATTACGCGCCAGCCTGTGTACGAGACATTTTCAAGGAAGCTGTTAGATGGGGCGCGAAGTCGATTATGCTGGCGCATAACCATCCTTCCGGCGATCCAACCCCAAGCCGTGGAGACATTGAATTGACGAAACGGGTGATTGACGCGGCCAAACTTTTTGACATCAATGTTGTGGATCATCTTGTCATCGCGACCCCGAGAGGGCTCCCCGTTATGACGTATATTTCGATAAGGGCCTTTCAGGGCTAAGGAGAGAAAGAGATGAACTACTGGAAACTGGGGTGTAATTGCGACACTGCAGTGCATCCTGACACCATTGCTGGTCGTCCATTTTGTGGCTCGCATGTATTCACCGCCTTGTGTCATCATCTATCCAGAGGCGCGAGACGTTGATGTCAAATTCGACGGGTCGCATTCGCCGATTGATCAGGTGATGTTGGAAGTTGTGCCGCTAGGGGAGCTTGCTGGGTTTTATCGCATGGGTTTCCCGTTGCCAGTTCTAAGTGCAGGGCTTGCAGAAGGTCTATGCCGTGGCGCAGGAGAGGAACTTCTATGTGTCGGGCGAGGCCGGGACGGAGAACGTCTGTAGTGCTGGCGCCAGTTCGGATGATGGTATAATTTGAAGGTTGAAGATGAAGAAGAAGAATGTGACGCGGAGAACCGGGAATGTCCCGAATTTATACTTTGAGCGACAAGATGATATCGCTTGTCGCCGAGATAACGGAGATTGGCGTGTACCTTGAGTCGAGGAATCGTCAGTGATCTATAGCGCCATATCCGATGCTGATCGCACAGGTGACGCCAGAAGGTTCATCGAGTTCATGCTTGTTGCACTGCGTGATGCATTGGTCGAAGTGAAGCGGAGTGTGGGAAAAGGTGTGGCAAAGATTCTTGATCTCATCGCTCAGTACCCGGACATCACACGCGAGCGACTGGCAAAGGAAGTCGGACTTTCGGTGCGGGGCGTGGAGAAGAACCTCGCGCAGTTGAAGTCCGAAGGCAGGATCGTGAGAGTTGGCGGGCGCAAGGGCGGACACTGGGCGGTCGCGAAAGGAACGTGGAGTAAGGGGTAATGCACGACCGGCCTCTATCCGCAACCGCTACATTCTCGAACATTCCGAGCGGGTTGTGTTCGCGGCCATAGATTCCGCAGGCGCTTTGGCTCGACTTGTCGGTGACTATCCAGACCTGAAATATCAAATATTGGCATGCAGAGATAACGGTACCGGCCGTGCCCGATGACGTGCCCGTTGATAGCATCGATCTGGACGACGACGGAAAGTTGCCGTTCTGATGTGAGGGTCCGCCATCCGTGCTTCGCATGGGAATGTAAATGAGGATAACATGGTTATTGTCCACAAATGGCAATTGCCACAAATGTTCACAAATCACAAATGGCAGAAATTTGCATTGGTGACAATTGTGGCAATTGTGAACAATTGAGATTTGTGAACAATGCGAAGTTATAGGAAAGGGGGGCGTATTGTCAGTTTTTGGAGTTGGTGCCGGCGAAGGGCTTGCCGCGGTGCGCGACCATCAGTATTCAGAATTGTGAAATGATCGTGTAAGATTTCCGAGCAGGCGACGAATAGAGATTGCGAGGTTATCATGTGCCGAAAATCTAAATGCGCTTTTCTGAGAGCTGATGGATTCTGCCTTCTCCACAAGGCGGAATGCGGCATGCTGCACTCTGATGCAGATTGCCGGGATGGTGTAACGCGGGCGATTCCCAGCAAGCAGCGAAGTTTCTGGGAATATCTAAAAGACTGGAACTTGTACACGGTCAAGGGACGTTTCGCCTTGAGGACAAGGAATGCGAATGGACACGACGTCTATCGCACATGCTCAAGCAAACGCCGCTTCGCCAGTCTCTACGCCGCAAGAAAAAAGGCTATACACCTGAAACGTAAGAAGAACCTGAATCTGCTCGCGTATGAGTGCCCGTTCTGCGGCGGGTACCACCTTACGCGTCAGACAAGGCATAGCCTGCTTGCCTTGAACGGCGTCAAGGAGATTCCCGCTGGAGGCAGCAAGAAAACTGCATGAGATTTCTGGTTTCTGGTTTCGAAGTTTCTGGTTTCTAGGTTTCGGAGTTTCGAGGTTAGGACAGACGACAGAGGACAGACGACAAAGGATCTGGCTGGAAGATGCTTCGCGGAATACAGCCGCCATCCTCTGTCCTTTGTCTTTTGTCTTCTGTCCTATCGGAGCTCAGAAAAAAATTCAAATTTCCTCTTGCGGTCAAATCCGCAATATGATAAACTGTTAGCCGTTCACCCGGAAAAGGATTGCCCAGCCGCTGTAAGGGCAGACATGTTCTTGTGAACCCAATTCATCTTGCTAAAAAGAAAACATGAAACGAGGAAGGAAAGAGAAAATGCATCAGCATGACCATACCTACGATCCGGCGATCGCCGAGAGGAAGCAGAAGAACCGCGAGGTCTTCGAGGAGACGATGCGCATCTGCCGAGAAGGCGGGTACGTGGCGCCTTCGGGCGCGCGTGTGAACCTGCCGCCTGTCAAGGACGTGCTGGAGGCGAGCGTGTTCTACGTGAATCCGCCACGAGTGGACGAAGTGCCGCCTGCCGACGCTAGCGTGTGCGACATGGTCCATGACGACTGTGTGAAGGTGGCCCACCGCCTTGTCGAGGAAGGGTATCGCCCGATAATGCTCAACATGGCGAACAGGCATACGCCCGGAGGCGGCGTGCTGCGCGGCTCACGAGCGCAGGAGGAGTCGCTCTTCCGGCAGAGCAACCTCTGCGTGTCGCTCTACCAGTACAGCAAATACCATGCAGGGCTCATCGGCGTGCCGATGGGCAACGGGAAGTATCCGATGGACCGCGATACAGGCTGCATCTATTCGGGACGTGTCACGTTCTTCCGCACGAGCGGTTGCGATGGCGACGCGCTTGTCGAGAAGCCGTTCGAGTGCGCAACAGTCTCCATAGCGGCGATCAGTCGTCCTCCCCTCACTCCTGATGGAAGGCTTCCCGCCGGACTCGCGGACGTCACAAAGGGCAAGATCCGGTCTATGCTGCGCGTGGGCCTTCTGCACGGGCACGACGCCATTGTGCTTGGAGCATGGGGGTGCGGCGCGTTCCGCAATCCGCCCGAGCACATGGCGCAGCTCTTTCACGATGTCCTACGTGAAAGAGAGTTCGCCGGCAAGTACCGAGTTGTGCGCTTCGCCGTAAAAGGTGACCACAACTCTCCCACTGCCAACTGCGCCGCGTTTGCGGCGGAGTTCAACGCTCAGTAGGTATTTTGCTGACGCATGGGGTGTAAGATTTCGCTTTGAACAGCGAATAGAAATTGAATGAGGTGAACTATGGAAGCTATTGCGGATAAGAAGACAGGCTCAAGCGTGGGAGAGAAGATGCAGTCCGAAGAAGGTGTGGTCTGCGCCGAGTGCGGGTACGAGAAGAAAAGCGCCGCTGCGGGGTGTGCGCGCTGCGGCGCCGTGCCGGGTGCCGTCGTGCCGCAGAAGGTTCTCAGCTACGGCGAGCCGCCGAATCCACATGATGTCGAATTCGAGAGGATAAAAGCCGAGATCCGCGAGGGAACCGGGTTCGATAGCGATCTCGAGAACTACATGACGTCCGTCGAGTGCAAGGCCGAGGAAGGCGATGCGCTGGCGCAGGAGTTCCTTGGCAGAAGGGCGCTTGACGAGAAGGACCCGAAACGCGCCGCCTGGCTGTTTCGCTGTGCGGCCGAAAGCGGAAATTCGTTCGCCGAGTATGCACTGGGATGGATGCACGAAAGCGGCGAAGGAGTGGAAAAAGATCTGTACGCGGCTGTGCGGTTCTACCGCAAGGCCTCGGCCAAGGGCGAGCCGCAGGCGATATGGGCTCTCGTAGAAATGTATTCGCGCGGAGAGTGCCTTGTCAGGGACGACGCCAAGGCGACGTCGCTGGTCAGAGTCCTTGCGGACGCCGGCTATCCGATTGCGCAGTACGAGATGTCTCGGCGCTACTACCATGGCATCGGCGTGAACAAGGATCTTGGGCAGGCTCTTGTATGGTGCAGTCTGGCGGCGAACGCGGGTCATGCTGGCGCAGAGAGCACGCTTGCCGGGTTCTACGATGCGGGTGAAGGAGTTCGCCAGGACAAGGTCGAGGCCCTGAAGTGGCTTGAGCGTGCGTCGACGCATGGCGACCTGCGGTCTTCCCTGGATCTTTCGATCCGCTATTGCCACGGCATAGGCACTGCAAAGAACCCTGGGCGTGCATACTATCTTGCGTACGAGGCCGCCGATCGCGGCTATGAGGAGGCGTATTGGCAGGTGGGGTACTACTTCCGCTACGGAATCGGCGTAAAGCAGGATGACGGGCGCGCCGACAAGTGGCTTCTCAAGGCGCTAGAGTCCAACGCCAGCATGCCATGGAACGGCAACAAGCCGGAGACTGCGGAAAAGGAGTTCCCTTGCAGAATGAAGTGGGCGGGAGAAGACTCGGATAGGCTGCGTAAAGTCTGTGTGTGGGCAAAGGCCAGCGGATATGACTCTGGAAGCAGAGAAGTGCTGCAGAAAGGTGTTTCGCTTGGTTATCCATGGGCTCAGAACACTCTGGGGGCTGCTTTCCAAGAAGGTGGACTGGGCTTGAGAAAGGACATTTCCGAGGCAGTGAGGCTTTACAAGCAGGCTTCCGATGCAGGAGAAGCCAGCGCGTTGTGCAATCTGGGAATGCTGTATCAAAACGGAGATGGTGTGGAGCGCGATCTGGCAATGGCCGAAAGGCTTTATCGCAGGGCCATCGCAGCAGGAGATGTTGTGGCCGAACGCGCTCTTGCGGGGATGCTCTGGGAGAAGAGCACAAAAGAGGCTGTCTCCCTGATAGAGAGTGCTGCTTCGAAGGGTGATCTTTCTGCAATGTCCTGGCTTGGATTCTGCCTCGTGCGCGGCGACAAGATGCCCAAGGACGTGGATCGCGGTATGCGGATGCTGGAGAGCGCCGGGCTGCAGGGCAAAGCAGAAGCATGGTCGCTTCTTGGCGATTTGCATTCTGCGGGCGAGCATTTGCAGCGGGACTACAACTTGGCGTTCAACTGCTATGAGCGCGCAGCTCAGGGCGGCAGCTCTGAAGCCTACCGCATCATTGCCGAGTACTATGCAAGCGGCCTGGGATGTCCGCAGGACAATCGCAAGGCCATGGAAGCGTTGCAGAAATCAATCGAACTGGGCAACGATCTCGCCATGTGCAGATTCGGAGAACTGCTGCGCGACAACGGCGAACACGAAAAGGCGCTCGAGTGGTTCGAGAAGTCGTGGAAGGCCGGATGCGCCAATGGAAGGTATCAGATGGCGTTGATGTACTGGAGAGGCGAAGGCGTCCCTCAGGATGCGCATAAGGCGATTCGCATCGCGGAAGAGGCCGTGGCGGCGGGAGCCGAAGACCTCGAAGGTCTGTGTGACCCGAGCGTGGAATCCGATGGCCAGGCGGCGAAACCTGACCGACGGACAGACGAAGATGCGTCTCGTCCGTATGGCACTGCAGGCATACTGCCTGCTTTGGTGGTCATCATACTGGTGCTTGTTGTATTGTGCAAGTTGGTCGCAAGCATTAATTGAGACGGTTGAAGTCCCGTAAAAACGCACTGACAAAAAAGTCGGAAATCATCTTGCTAAAAAGAACAAATGAAAGGGAAAGACGAAATGAACGAAAGAAGAAACGACGTTGCGGGATTCCCGCAGGAGCTGACGGCGGAGATGCTGCGCGGCTTCGTCACAACGGAACGTGGATGCACGCATCCTCGCGTCGGCGAGATCGACGGGCGCCGCTACATCGCAAAGTGCGGAATCTGGAGCAGGCACTCGAGCGACGAGCATGTGCTCAATGAACTTGCGGCGGACGCCTTCCTGCGCGAAGCTGGACTGAATGTTCCGGCGTCGAAGGAATATCGCGTGGACTTCGGCGCGGAAGGCGAGCACGTGGTCCGCCTCGCCGAGTTCAAGGTCACGACTCCGCTCGGAGACGCGTGGGAGAATGGCGACGACTCCGCGAAGGCCAAGATCCGCGAACAGGTACTGGCGGCATATCCCTATATTTCGCTGATCGCCGGCATCGACACGTTCACTTACGACAACGTGCGTGTGGATCAGGAAGGGTGGCTTTGGTTCGTCGACAACGGCTCGAGCTTCGACTTCCGCGCGTGCGGCCTTATGAAGGGATGGTTCTGGCAGCGCTCGCGCGTGGACGACCCGCATAGCGGCTACATCTCGCTTGCGCGCAACCGCCATCAGGGAATGCTGCGCAGACTGCTCGGCGGCGTCGACGGCGTGGCGCTCTGGGTGTCCGCTGCCAACGCCGATCTCGCGCGCCTCGCGAGCGCGCTTCCGCGCGACTACGCGCGTGCGGAGCTGATCGCCTACATCCGCGCCGTAGCCGCGTTCGCCGCAAGAATCGCAGCGAATCCGCCTCCACCGCGTACGGAGCTTGTCTTCGTGCTTGACCGCTCTGGCTCGATGTGCGGCCGTGAAAGCGACGTGATCGGCGGCTTCAACAGCCTTCTCGAGAAGCAGAAGAAGGAGGCCGGCGAGTGCAGGGTCTCGACGGTGCTTTTCGACGACAGGATGGAAGTGCTCCACAGGCGAATGGACATACAGTGCGTGGCGCCGATCAGCGGCCGCGAATACAATGTTCGCGGATATACGGCCCTCCTCGACGCGCTCGGCCATGCGCTGATGTTCCACATCGATGCGCAGAGGCGCGCGCCGGAGAACCGCAAGGCGGACAAAGTGGTGTTCGCGGTGGTCACGGACGGCATGGAGAACGCGAGCCGCAGGTTCACTCCCGAGATGGTGCGCACGCTAGTAAAGCAGCAGTCCGAGGAGTGGGGCTGGGAATTCCTCTTCCTCGGCGCCAACATCGACGCGGTCACCGCTGCCGCCGACATCGGAATTAGGGCCGAACGCGCTGTGCGCTACCACTGCGACTCGCAGGGCCTGGACACGACGTACGACGCCGTAAGCCGGGCCGTGAGCAATGTGCGCAGGCATCGCCACGTTGAGGATCTAGACGAGCGCGGCGATAGCTGGCGCACGTATGTTGACCGTGACTTCGGGAGCAGATAGGTTTCGGAGTTTCGAGGTTTCGAAGTTTCGAGGTTTGAAGGAACGGGCTGCACCTCATAGAACAGGCTGCAGCCCGTTCATTTACGTCATAAGCCATGCCGAAAATGCCGCGGCACAACCCGATGATTTTTGCTATACTATCCTCGTACAAGAAATCAATTATGCATGCCTTCGAAGAACAGGAACGAAAGAATGGTGCGCCAAGTAAAGCGCGATAGCAACTTGCGAAATGAAAGGAGTTCGCACTGACAAGAAATCGACAGTCAGTTAGGAAGACAGGCGGCATGAGGGGCGACCCGAGTGCCGAAGCCCTGTC
>Ga0310695_10005437_pt1 | contig 22236 bp, 25 predicted proteins | sample RumenRJG_04DNA_FD_203882 | JGI IMG/M metagenome (GOLD analysis project Ga0310695, IMG submission 203882) | Bovine rumen microbial communities from Lethbridge, Alberta, Canada - RJG_04 (v2) (version 2) | ecosystem: Host-associated > Mammals > Digestive system > Stomach > Rumen | place: Canada...
TCGATGCTACGGCATACGAGTTCCCCACAGCATCCGGCAGGGCTACGGCAACGCTTGTGATGAAGCAATGGGGCAGGAAGTGCCTGATTTGCTACTTTGACCTCGACACCGGCGAGAAGCTGAGGCTGACCGTATGGTGGAAGGGCGATGGGCGGTCTTACCGACCCAGAAACTCCGACCTCGATCTGTCCATGACCGAGATCGGAACGCGAATGGAGATCGCTTACGACGTAACAGAGTCCGGGCGGTCTCTCTTTTTATACGCAAATACTGAAGAAAGGGCGTGAAATCATGCAAATTACCATCTATCAGATCAATATGCAACGTGATGTGAACCGCGTTGCCTTTGAGAACCTTGAACGCCTCAAGCTGTATCAGGGCAGCGACAAGATCGACAGTAGCCTTTATGACAAGGTATATACCGGCGACGTGGAGTGTTCCGATCTGGAGGAAGTCTATCAGATGTTCAACATCAATCACCCGAAGGACTACCTGGGCCGCTCCCTCTCGGTGTCCGATGTGGTGGAGGTCAACTTCGGAGGGAGTGGAAGCGAGTTCTACTTCTGCGACAGCGTGGGGTTTAAAAAGGTCGACTTCCAACCGGAGCTTGCGGGCAAGATCGAGCGGGAGCTGATTCACGTTGTCTTGGTTGAACCCGGCAAGTTGGCGCGGATCACTGACATTCCGGCGGAGTTCAAGCCCCAGCAGCGCATTGTGGAGGGTCATTTTCACACCTATGCGAACCCGACCGCGATCACGCGCTTGAAGTACAAAAAGCCCTTAAAATGATGGGGTACGTTACGCATACGAAAGAACGCGACGGCAGATTGTATGTCGTACCCGGAGAAGCGCCGCCGCATAAGGCGGAGAAGAACCGTGACCGCGAACGGTAATGCCTGCCAACAGGCAAGAAAGGAAATGATGTAGTTGGAAGTCAATATCAATAAAGACATCCGTAAATATACGGAAAAGGTGTTCTTTGGACTGTCTATGCGACAGTTCATTTTTTCTGCCCTTGCTGTTGCCGTGGCAGTCGTTCTCTACCTGCGCTTGGAGCCCATTGTCGGCGCAGAAACGGTATCCTGGATGTGCGTTCTGGGCGCGGCACCATTCGGCGCGATGGGCTTTATCAGCTATCACGGCATGACGGCGGAGCAGTTTGTGTGGACGTGGCTGCGCTCGGAGCTGTTGGAGCCGAGACTTCTGAAATATGAGGCGACCACGCTTTACCACGAGATGCACAGAACGCAGAATAAGAGAAAGGGGGCAAGGAGGCGCGATGTTAAAGACGCTTCAAAGGCTCTTTAAGCAAATGAAGGAGAGGTACGTTGTTCCTCGCCGGGTACAGGACATTATCCCGATCCGGCGCGTTTGGAAAGACGGCATTTTCCTTGTAGGCAACTGTTACACCAAAACATACCAGTTTACGGATATTAACTACCTTGTGGCGAGCAAAGCAGATCAGGACCGGATGTTCAAAGCGTATGCAAGGATCATCAATAGCTTTGACAGTACCGCGATCACGAAGCTCACCATCAGCAACCACCGCATCAATCAGCAGGATTTTGAGGATGAGGTCTTGATGAAGGAGCAAGGCGACGGCTGCGACGGCTACCGACAGGACTACAACAGCCTGATCGACGCCGCGACCTCCGGCAGCAGCGGCTTTTTGCAGGAAAAGTACATTACGGTATCTGTTTACAAGAAATCCATTGACGAGGCGCGGGTGTTCTTCCAGAGGGTTGAGTCAGACCTCGGTTCGAGCTTTCTCGCTCTGGGCTCCAAGTTTTCGGGACTGGATACAATGCAGCGCTTGAAGATGCTGCATAACTTCTACCGTGCCGGCGAAGAGCGGTTTTTCCACCTCGACTTGCAGGACATGATGCGTAAAGGACACAGCTTCAAAGACTATATCTGTCCTGACGCGATTGAGCGAAACCGCGACTATCTCCGCATTGGGGACAAGTATTGTCGGGTGCTGTACCTCAAGGACTACGCCTCCGTCATCACGGATCGGTTCGTTACCGATCTCACAAGCCTGAACCGAAGCATGATGCTGTCCATAGATATGATTATGATTCCGAAAGCGGAGGCGGTGCGGGAGGCGGAGAACTGCCTGTTGAGCGCCGAAAAGAACATCGCGGACCATCAGCGGAGGCAGAACAACAACCTGAACTTCAATGCGATCATCCCCTACGACTTGCAGGAACAGCGAAATGAAACCTTTGCGTTCCTCGATGATCTCAGGACGAAGGACCAAAATATGCTGATGGGCGTTATCACGATGGTACACATGGCGGATACGAAAGAACAGCTTGACGCGGACACGGAGGCTATTGTATCGACGGCGTTGAATCAAAACTGCCAGATGGTGACGCTCAAATATCAGCAGATGGACGGCCTTAACACCGTACTCCCGATTGGCGCATTGAAGATCAAGGCGCTGCGCACGTTCAACACGGAAAGCCTCGCCATCTTTATCCCGTTCAAGGTGCAGGAGATTATCGAAAAGGGCGGTATTTACTTTGGAGAAAACGCGATCTCGCACAACCTCATCCTGTGCAATCAATCCACGCTGTTGAACCAGTCCTCCATCATCTTCGGTATTCCCGGCTCCGGCAAGTCGTTCTTTACGAAAATGCTGATCTTTCTGCTTGCCATGCAGACGCAGGACGACATTCTTATCTGCGACCCGGAGGGCGAGTATGCGCCGCTTGTTGAGGCGCTGGGTGATGAAGGCAGCATTGTAAGAATTTCGGCAGGCGGGCGAGATCGGCTAAATGCCATGTATATGGCAGACGGATACGGTGACAGAGAAACCGATCCGGTTGTGGAAAAGTCGCAATTCATCATGTCGCTGATTGAGCGATTCTCAGACAGCAAGATCACCGCTGCCCATAAGTCCGTCATAGACCGGTGCATCAAGCAGATTTATACCGAGATGCGGGATACCAAAGAGGTGCCTACCCTTTGCACACTCCGCGAAAAGCTCATGGAGCAGCCAGAGGAAGAAGCGCATGAGGTGGCGTTGGCGCTTGAACTCTATACGACCGGCTCCTTGGATATTTTCGGGAGAGAAAGCAATGTGGACTTGAACAAGCGGGTGACGGTTTTTGACATTCACGGCTTGGGTGAGCATATCAAGCCTGCCGGGTTGCTTGTCATCACGGAAACGATGATAAACCGCGTGACGGAGAACTGGAAGCGCGGAAAGCGGACGCACATCTTCATCGACGAGTTTCATGTGGTCTACTCGAACGAGCATAGCGCGGAGTTTTTCAACAGCGCTTGGCGTCAGTTCCGCAAGCGCAACGCCTACCCCACTGCGATCACGCAGAATGTGGAGTATCTGCTTCATTCTGCACAGGGAAGCACGATGCTGTCTAACTCGGAGCTGATTGTCATGTTCAATCAGGCAGAGCGTGACCAAGAGCAGCTGGCGGAACTGCTGAACATCTCCAAAGAGCAGATGGGCTATGTCACGGATACAGAAGCGGGCAGCGGACTTATCAAGTATGGCAGGGCGCTTGTCCCCTTTGTCAACCGCTTCCCTCGAAACACGAAGCTCTATGAGCTTATGACGACCAAACCCGGCGAGGGCGTATTTTCAAAGGGGCAGGCGTGACGCCTGCCCCTGAAAGAAGGTGTAGGAACAATGAGCAAGGAACGAATACCCCGGATCGGAACAAGGGCACATCCGCTTGAAAATGCGGTTGATGCCGGAGAAAGAGCGAAAAACGCGCTTGTGCGCTCCAAAACCGTCGTGGAAAAGCAAACGGGCAGAGACGAAAGCTCGCCGAACGAGTACGCAGAGCACGAGATACAATATGCAGCGGAGGATAGCACCCTTGCGGCAAGGCGGCTTGCGGTCAATCAAGGACGAAAGCTGGTCCATCGGGGGCGTGAGACGCTGCATGAGCCTGAACAAGAAGAACCGCAGCAGCCATTCGGCGAAACGCCGTGTGATACACCCGCCCCGCAAACGCGCGTAGATCCGATGCAGCCGGCTTACAGGCATGACGAGCAGCCAATCCCGCGAACAATGGAGCCTGTTGTGCCAGACGAGAGTGAAAAACCTATCCGTCAGACAGCCCAGCGCGGGAAAATGAGCAGTGGGGAACCGTCGTCGTCAAATCCAGCGCAGAAGCAAATGCTGATCCGTGAGCGAACGAAGCCTGACGGAGCCGCTACAAGCGCCCCTATTCAGCATAATGCCATGCGGGAGCAGCCCGACACCCTGCTTTCTGACACTCCTGCTTCCGAAAAAGGGAAAGAACTCGCACAAAAAACGATACGAAGCAATGTTGAAGCAGCCAAGCGAGCGGAGCTTCCGATGGTGCAAAAACGCAGCATAGAGCCGCGCCAATCGCTTCAAGCTGGTGCGAATGAAATCAAAAAAGCGGAACGCCCGACACGAGGTATGTTTGCCAGCCCGACCATAAAGAGTAAAACGGATATGAAAAGGCCGCAGGCGTACCTGCGGTCAGCAGCCAAAATGCAAAATGATGTTCAAGCGGTTCAGCAAACTGCGAGAGCAGCAGCAAGCGCCGCGCAAAAAGCGGCGATTGTTTCACACGGGGCTGAAAAAGCAACGGAAAGGGCGTCTAAGAGTGTCGTGAAGGCTTTTGTAAGGGCGGTCAACGCGGCGGCAAAGGCGGCGTTGGATGCAACACGGGAGCTGATCGTGTCTATTGCTGCCGGAGAATGGGTGGTGTTGGTTGCGATCATAGTTGTATGCTTGATCGGCGCATTTATCGCTTCGCCGTTCGGCATCCTGTTTTCCAACGAGCCAACGCCGGGGGGTATGCCGCTGAATGTTGCCGTGGGACAGCTTAACATGGAGCTGTCTGACACCCTCGAAGCGCTGCAAGATGGCGACTATGACAGCATCGACATCCAGGGTGAAAGCCCGGATTGGCGCGAAGTCGTGGCAGTATTCGCCTCCAAGACGGCGGGTGCCCACGACGGAGTGGATGTTGCCGCGCTGACGCCTGATCGGGTAGACCGCCTAAAGGCTGTGTTTTGGGATATGTGCGTCATTAACTCAGAGGTGGAGACGATAGATCATCCCGGCGAGGGCGAGGACGAGGGCTGGACCGAGTACATTCTCCATATCACAATCACGGCAAAGACAGCCGAGGAAATGCGGACGGAGTATGCCTTTACGAGCTATCAGAACGAGGCGCTGACAGAACTGTTGGCAGAGCTTGAGCCGATGAAGCTGCTATTGACTGATCTGAGCGTATCTCAGGAACAGGCGCGAGCGTTGGTGGCAAATCTCCCTGACGATCTCGCGCCGGAGCGCCGCGCCGTCGTCGAGACCGCCTGCCAGCTTGTTGGGAAGGTTTCATATTATTGGGGCGGGAAATCCCTTGTTCTCGGCTGGGACAGCCGATGGGGGCAAATCCAAAAGGTCACGGCAGAGGGTAACAGCACCACCGGCACATATCGCCCCTACGGGCTGGATTGCAGCGGCTTTGTCGATTGGGTATTCTACAACGCCAGCGGCGGCGCATACGTCCTCGGACACGGCGGCGGCGCGGCCATGCAGCACAGCTACTGTACGCCGATCTCTTGGGAGAACGCACTACCCGGCGACCTTGTGTTCTATCCCGACGATGAACACGTTGGCATCGTCGGAGGCTGGGACGAGGCCGGTGAGCTGCTGATCGTCCATTGCGCGAGCAGCTACAACTGCGCGGTTATAACTGCTGTTAGTGGATTTACAAATGCCGGAAGGCCCGACTACTACTCCGACTAAAGTTTTGTGAACCAACTTGTGCAACTTGAACAAATTTTTTCGTGTAAAAATTTTCGCTTATTATTTGAGACTTATTTTACACCTTTTGAGGATCATGCTTGCGCGTTTTACCAAAAACAACTGTCATCCCTTGTCAATACGCAGTCACAATGCTATACTGGGCTTGACCTGCAGGGAGTAATCAGCCTATCGAAATAAGTTATGTGTATTTTTTCTGTTGGGAGCGTTGATATTATGAAAAGATCAATACTTGTGCTATTGGCGGCGGCATTGTCACTTAGTCTCTTAACTGGATGCGGAGCTAAAAAAACATCCGAGACACAAACAATAAGGGACTGTTCCGGTGCTGAGGTAGAGATTCCGCTGGAACCCAGCAAAGTGGTGGTAACAACTCCAGCTGCTGTAGCGTTTATGACTGCCATGAATCTGGATGACAAGTTAGTTGGGACTCATGGCTCCATATTGAATCATTCGTGGGTCTATGAGTTTTCTGACAAATTTAACGGAATGGCGCTTTATGGAAAGAAGCCAAACGCCGAAGAGTTGATAAAAGCTGAAGTTGATCTTGCTATCATTAAAGATGCTGCGTATGCTGAAGAACTTCGGAAATCCGGTATCAATGCAGTTTGCTTCAAGTACCAAAATAAGAATGAGCTATACTTTGCATTAGATATGCTGGGAGAAATCTTCGGCGATAACGCAAAAAAGTATGCAGAAACGTGGAAGGCCAAACTGGACACTACGATTGAAAAGATTGACGAGGATCTCTCTGATGTCCCCGAAAGCGAACGGTGCAATGTCTACTATGTGGATGCTACCGGCGAGGCGGCAACAAGCGAAAGCCTTTATCTGACCGGTGGCGGAGGAAGCTTTGTAGAGTACTGGATAAACGCCTCCGGTGGAAAGCTGGTAACATCACCCTATGAAGGCATTGAACAAATCGATCAGGAAACAGCGTTGACTCTGAATCCAGATACCATTTTTATATGCGGTTGGCTGGAATATGAGGCTAAGGATGTTTTAATGAAAGATCCGCTATGGCAGGATGTTCCGGCTGTTAGGAATGATCGCGTGTTTCTGATGCCCACAAGCTTTGTTTCATATGATCGTTTCGCGGTTGAACTGCCGTTGATGTTGGATTACACAGCAAACCTACTCTATCCGAATCAGCATTCTTTTGAAGGAATCGACGCACTCAGAGAATTCTATCAGAATTATTATGGCCGTTCGTTCAGTGATGAGCAGTTAAGAAATATGCTGCTCGGTCTAAACCCGGATGGTACGCGGATGGGAGAATAAATGGTGAACAACCTTTCGGAAACAACAGCGCAAGCCCAAATCAATAAGAAAAAAAGCAAATACAGAGTTGTGATATTCGGACTTGTTGGCCTTTCCGTTCTTTTTTGCGTTTTTTCCATATCGTTCGGACGCGCCGGAATTGTGAATCCGATTGTTGTTGTTAGCAATGCATTGAGCGGAACCGACGAATCGGCACAAATGCTCAGGATATTCAAAAATATTCGCATACCTAGAGCGCTAGCTTCATTCCTTGTTGGTGCCTGTTTATCCATTTCTGGCTTGGTTTACCAAACAACTTTCAATAACAAGCTTGTATCGCCGGATATTCTGGGTGTCAATTCCGGTTGCTGCGTTGGTGCAGGAGTGGCAATTCTCCTTGGACTCCCTTCCGGAGCAATTCGCATGATGGCATTTGCCTTCGGCTTTTTCTCTGTTATTATAGCAATCATTCTGCCAAAATTGTTTCGCAGCCAGTCGGCACTCACACTTGTGCTATCAGGAATTATTGTTGGTTCATTTATGGGTTCCGTACTGGCGCTTATCAAATACATTGCCGACAAAAATGACAAATTGGCGGACATTATCTTTTGGATTATGGGCAGTCTGGTTGGCGTCCAACTCGAAGATGTATGGGAAAGTGTTATTATTTCCGCTATTCCGTTTATTGTTTTGGCGTTCATGGGCTGGAGAATTAACGTTATATCCTTGGGTTCAGAAGAAGCGGAATCTCTGGGGGTCAATTTCAAAAGAGATCGCCTGATTATCATTGCTTGCGCAACCTTACTGACCGCGAATTGCGTTTCGCTCGCTGGCAATGTCGGATGGGTTGGATTGGTAATCCCCCACATTTCAAGAGCGTTAGCTGGCGATGATGCCAGAACTGCATTGCCGGTATCCGCATTATCTGGCGGATTGTTCCTGATGATTGTTGATACTCTTTCCAGAGTATTATCTGTAAATGAGATTCCTCTCAGCATCATTACGGGATTCGTAGGAGCTGCGATATACACAGTTGTACTTGCGAGGAAGGGACGATACATTCATGAGTAAGTCAATAATTCGGCTTGAGGATGTATGCTTCTCTTATGAATCGGAAATGGTTCTCAAGCATTTGTCTGCTGATTTGGCTGAACAGCAGATACACTTTGTCATGGGTAACAACGGATCAGGAAAAACAACGTTGTTGAAAACTATGATGGGTTTCTTGCAACCTCAGAAGGGGAGAGTTCTGTTTAATGGCGCAGACATATCTTCCGTTGACAAGCGTACCATGAGCAGAATTGTCAGCTATGTACCGCAGGCAATATATTTGAACTCTGACTTTTCGGTAATTGAGTATCTATCACTTGGAAGAACTCCTTACTTGGACTTTTCTAGCAAGCTGAGTGAAGAAGACTATCAGATTATCGAAAAGTATTCAGTGAAGTTGGGAGTAGATTTGATATATGGTATGCCATTTAACAAACTCAGTGGCGGACAGAAGCAAATGGTTGCCATTACAAGAAGTCTTGTGCAGGATACCCCTCTGATTATAATGGATGAGCCGATGAGCGCACTAGATATCGGCAGGCAAGTGGAGCTACTGAAAAGGCTTCGCGAACTAGTAGAGAGCAATAAAACAATTATCATGACCACGCACAATCCAAACCATGCCATAGCGACGGAAAGCAATGCCTGCTTTTTGAAAAACGGAGAAATTGTTGCCTATGGCAAAAGCAGCGATATTATTCAAGAGGATCTGCTTCATGATATTTATGGGGCGAACGTAGCGCTTGAGCATGGCGTAAGAACTGATGCGGTTGTTTTTGACATGAGCTAAGAAGGAGGGAACTTGCGATTATGGGACGTTTATCTACAAAGGAAAACAAAAATATTTATCAAACAGCCAGAGAGCAGTTGGGTCTGAGCCGCGAAAAAGCCAGCGAATTGCTGAAAACAATGACACCTGAACGGATTGAGCGAATTGAAAGTGAAAAGATGGCACCTCACCCGGACGAGGTGTTGGTTATGGCAGAAAAGTACAAAGTCCCGACGATGTGCAATTATTACTGTTCCACGCAGTGCCCGATTGGTGCAGAGTACGTCCCCGAAATCAAGATTAAGGACCTATCGCAAATTGTACTTGAAATGCTGGCTTCTCTTAACAGCATAAAAAATCGTCAAGAGCGGCTCATTGAGATAACGGCAGACGGAGAAATATCTGATGATGAATTAGGTGACTTCGTCGTAATCCAAAAGGAACTGGAACATATCTCTATCACGGTTGAGACATTACAGTTCTGGTCTGAGAAAATGATTGCCGATGGGCATATAGATGAAAAAGCTTACTATGCGTTGATGGACAAGATTGATTGACTGGTAAAATCAAATGCAACAGTGTAGGATTTTTATTAATCAACAAGCAATATATAAAAGTCTGAGTCGAATGGTGCTCAGACTTTTATTATAATGAACGCACCAAATGGATTGAAAAAACTGACTTGAATGTGTTATAGTCATAACACAAAACAAGAGTACAAATGAGGAGGTATAGTATGGACAACAACTTGAATATGCCGCCATTTGAGGATTTAACAGAGGTTACAGGTGAGCCTGGATATATAAGAATCAGATTTGGAGATTACTTTGACATTAGGCAGCCTCATTACAAAAGCTTAGATCAACTGGATAGGAAGAACTGTTATTATTTGGCTGATGCATGGGATAAACTATGCCAATACATCAATAACCCGATGCTTGACCACATTCCCAACGAAGTATTAGAATCCTTAAGATTTTGGGATATAGGCAGGTATGACACGCTCATCAACGTAAACGGAGATGTTGTCGATCTTAGTAGTCATGATGTAGACTACGGTGAAAGATGGCACGGCATTGTACCATCTGGTGAACTGGATGTAGGAAGGCATTCCTGGTTGTGTAAGATTTCAGCACTAAACAATGTTGTATTAGATGATAGTTTAGATATTGAGGCATCAATCATATATAACCTTTATGAAATTGTACCATTGACCAATCTGATCACCATTGATTTTCTCCGCTATTATTTTTGGTGTGATAAGAATCTTGACATTCAAAGGCGAGAGTTTGAGGAAAAGGGCGAAGCTCCATCATTGGGAACGCTATTTCTATTATGGGTTGAAAAGCAGACATCAGACGAATTAGAAGAAGACACCGGTGGGTTAGTTAGAAGCATGTTAGACTGTGATATACTAAAAGATGGAGAAGCAGATTTAGAATCATTTGAGAAGCATGAGGAAATCATTGCCAATCACAATGCAATGCTGGAGGAAGAATCGCGGAAACATGGTACTTTATATTTGAAGGCTGCATTTGGTGCTCCATATTATGAACAGCTTAGGCAGCTTGAACTACAGGTAATAAATAAGATAACAATTGAAGCAAAGAATTCAGATTTCAGAAGAGATCCATCATCATACACCGGCTTTATATCAGAGCTGGAACACTTTGAAGTTGGACTACACTCTATAAAAGCTGATGGAATACGGAAGGTTTATAATCTTCCTCTTAAAGTGATAGAAGTTATTCTTCGTGCAAAACTTTGGTATAAGCTCGGTAGCAATGTTGTTTATGATGGTATCATGATGAATGAAATGATTAATATCCTGCGGGATAACTGGGATTATCTTTGCAAAGTCAAATATACATACCAAGAGAAAAATCAATTCATACAATCACTTCGTGCAATAAAAACAGAAAGAAATATTTGGGCACACGGAAGTAAAGGATATACAATTGATGAAGCTAATAAAATAATGCAAAGGCTTTATAGCAGCATAAAAGACATAAACAGATTCATATAGTACATAATGTATGAAACTCCCATGATATTGTTGATATCATGATCTCAGGGATAGTCAAGACACTCTAAAATGAAGTGTAATAGTAAGATTAATCAGTGGTATTCGGTGATAGTCGCAATGCTTGGTGCTGGAATGCGTTCAGAAGAGTTTTGAGATTAACTTGGGATGATGTGGGGCTTTGAAAATAATCAGCGTTTCCTCCACGCCATCCTCGATCTTCTTGGTGGCTTCCTTGAGCTTCATCGCCTTCAGCTCCGCTACGACGGCTTTGGCTTTCTCACGTGCCGCATCCTTGCTCTCCTGAGTGTAGACCGCTTTGAGCATCTTGACAACGGCTTTCGCCTTGGACTTGGGAATTGCACTGAAAACATTGCGGTAGAAGTGGACCGTGCAGCGTTGGTATTTGGCGTCAGGAAAGACTTCTCCCACCGCACCGAGTATGCCAAGGCACTTGTCACCGACGATGAGCTTGATGCAGGCCAGCCCGCGTCCCATGAGCCATTGGAAGAAGCTTACCCAACTGGCCTTGCCCTCTTTCATGCCCTCGGCAGCACCCAGAACCTCACGGTAGCCATCCTCATTAACGGCAACTGTGACCAAAATAACGACGTTTTCGCACTCGCCGCCCCAGTTCCGGCGCAGGTAGATGCCATCCACAGAGATATCCTGATACCTCTGCATATAGCGGTGGCCAACGGCCACTGTTGCGGAGCAAAACAGCAGTCCGGCGGTCTCAGCGGCAATCCTCTTTACGCAAAACCTTATGCCGCGAAAGGCTCTTTACATGAGTAGCGCATGATAGGCTTATTGCCATGGCAAACACGCCATATGGCGCTGGTTTTGCCACTTTGCCATGAAAATCATGCGCGATGGAGGCTCATGTCAAGAGCACCGTGGAATAATGTTTTGCATTCTGCTGCTGAGACCGCCGGACTGCCGCCGGCCACCGCACCGGCTGCCGTTGGTCTCCGCAGAATGCAACCTCCCCTGCAAAGGGCGGTTGCGCCAGTCCTCGATATGGACGTAGACTTTCTTATTGAGCTCGCTGATGGTGGTCGGCGACACCTTACTGCCCCAAAGGGCTTCGGTGATGTCCTCGAGGCGGCGCAAGGAAACGCCAGCGAGGTACATCTTGATGAGCGCTTCCTCCACACTGCTCTCGCGGGGGCGATACCGCTTAATGATGGCGGCCTCAAAGGACACGCCTTTGAGCCGTGGCATGTGCAGCGTGACTTCGCCGGAGGTTGTGGTAAGGTTGTGGTCGTAGTGACCGCGACGGTAGCCTCGGCGCGCATCGGAGCGCTCATAGCGCACGGCCTGCGTCAGCCTACGCCTCCTTTTCCAGTAGCTCGTTGAGCGTTTCTTCGCCACCAAGGCGGAGCTTTCGGCTGAAAGCTCCGCCTTGGTGGCTATAAGGGAGACCATTCGTTCAGGCTTCTCTTGCTAAGAATTTGTCACTCCCTGATTTCTACAGCAATTGTGTAGTATGCCGGGATTGCAAATTCATCTTCCGCATTTTGAACCGCTGTATCAATCTGCGCTGTGACTAAGGGCTCATATATCTCTTTTACAGACAGTTTTGCAAATTTCTCGGCTGTTTCCCATGCGTTTAAGTCAGCATTCAGCGTTTCAGTTATTCGGTCAATCCCCTGTGTTTCTAGCGTTGCCATCATTTCTGGAGTTAATTGCATTTCTCCAAAGCGAAGAATTCCGTTCGACGAGTTAAAAAACTCTGTTTCTTCTGGCAAAAGTTTAACGGATAATTGCGGTTCGGGGATGTAGATAGTGATTTCTTTTTTATCGTTGTTAACTACAAAATCCTCGTTTGATAAAGAGGACAAATCGACAGAATAGGTGCCTTCCCCGTGGAAGTTAATCGCCTTTGTTTGCTTAAATGCGGGGATACTCCACAGTCCTGGCTTTTCTGCAATTTCAGCAGCTGTTGCCTTTTGGGTCATAATGACCAGTTTCTTTTCAATTTGTGATTCGCCCAAAAGGACAGGGGTGAAGTCCACTTCAACAACATAAGGAACCTTTTGCTGTGCTATTCTAGTCGCTCCGTTTCCCTCATCGTCAAATGGCACTATGGTTTCCACTTCTACAACATCATCGGCAGTATGTGGTTCAGTATCCGGAATTGATTCTATTGTGTGATGATTCGTGAGGAAACCTAAAATGTTGAAGTCCAAATAATCACCGGCGATAAACGCTCCAAAACTCAGGAGCAAAACAGCAATGATGACTATAGTTGTCTTTATAGCTTTACCCATAGCTCCCACCTTTTGTATATTATGAATTGTACTATTGTGATGTATTTAATAGAACATTCCGTTGACAATCACAAGGATGCCAACAGCGACAATTATCACCCCTATGATAATCTTTATCACTTTCTTTATTGTTTCTTTCTTCATTACAAACTCCTCCTTATCACTATGTAGAACTCGACCTAGTTCAACAAATTATATCACGATTTCCCATGCCTGTCCATAATACAATTTGTAGCTCCTACTGCTCACTTCTTGCTTGCCTCTTGCGTTTTTTGACATTTGCATCAATTCCAAGCCGAATCGCATATTTCTTGTTTTTCTCAGCGCTTTCGATGAGACGAATCGCACGAATTCTTTCCTGTACCCTCATATATTACATTTCTCCTTCCGTATGATTTCCGCTCTCTTGTGCGCAGGGCTATGGTATCCCATAATTGAAAAGAGGAAAATAGCATATAGTGAAGAATAGCTTTTCGCATTGTGGCAATATTTGCAAAAATGGGTGCAAGCACTTTCTCACGGAACGTGACTGCATTGATTATGTCCCCGGATTTTGACTTGCCAAAGGCAACCTTGATGTAGGCCGTCATCTATGCTTATATGCTTTATGCGAGGAGGGTGGGATGTCTGAATCCCTCTCTCTTAGGCTGGCAATGCCAAACGATCCTTCATTAGCTTAGCCTATAGACTTGATGACCGAGCCAGATCTTTATGTTGCTTTCATCGATGTGATACCCTACAAAGCACAGTAATTCCTCAGGGTATATTAGACCGTAATCTTACCACAGCCCGATCTGCGCATCCAAAAGCTGCTTGTCCAGCGGCGGAGGCGTCATGCCGAGAAAGTAATCTGTTGCGGCGTTGTCATACAGCCACGGCTCAATTTGCTCGCGCTCCAGCACCAGAGGCATCCGGTCGTGCACTTCCCGCATGGAGTCATTGGCGGCGGTGGTCAGAATGCAGAAGCATGGGATACCGCCGCGCACATCGAAGATCCCGGCCATGTAGAGCGCCGTGGAGCCGGGCATCGTGAAAGAAAACTTCCGCTTGTCGCCGTCCCATTCGTAGAAGCCGGTCGACGGTATCACGCAGCGCTGATGCTGTACGCTTTCGGCAAACATGGGCTTTTCCGCGGCGGTTTCCGCCCGTGCATTGATGATCAGCGATTTCGGTGTGCGATAGCCCCAAACCAGTAGCTCCGGCGTCGGCCCTTCCTCGGAGGGGAGGAGCGCCGGCATCTTGCATCCGGGGACGATTTCGCCCTGCCTCACAGCTTTTACGGCGTTTGTTCCGAACTTGTTCTGCACCTCTTGGATGATTTGGAGAATTTCCGCGCTTTGCTCTGCCGAGAACTGGTATCGTCCGCACATCGCAACCACCACCTGTATGGATTGTAACCTGTTGAGTTTCCTATATCTAGTATAGCATTTTTGACGACGCTTGAAAAGGGCGGGTTTATTTTCCACTTGACAATAGAACAAATGACCTATATTGTGTTATGGGGGGCGGCGATATGGCGCGAGATATTCTTCATGTGGATATGAATTGCTTTTATGCTTCGGTAGAGATGCAGCGCAGGCCGGAGATACGCAATCTGCCTGTTGCGGTTTGCGGCTCGCAGGAGGAGCGCCACGGTATTGTCCTGACCGCCAACTACAAGGCAAAGCCGTTCGGCGTAAAAACCGGTATGGCCATCTGGCAGGCAAAAGAGAAATGCCCGAACCTTGTTATTGTTCCGCCAGACTATGCCGAATATATCCGCATCAGCCGTCTAGCCCGGAAAATCTATGAGGACTACACCGACCAAGTGGAGCCGTTTGGACTGGATGAGTGCTGGCTGGACGTGACCGGCAGCACAGGTATCTGCGGTACAGCGATGGACATTGCGGAGAAAATCAGCGCAAGGATAAAGTTTGAGTTGGGCATCACAGCGAGCATCGGCGTATCCTATAACAAGATTTACGCTAAGCTGGGCAGCGATTACAAGAAACCGGACGCCATCACACGCATCGGAACGGACAACTATCAGCAAATTGTATACCCGCTGCCGGTAGAGGACTTGCTCTATGTCGGCCCTGCAACAAAAGAAAAACTACGTCGCGGCGGAGTTTACACCATCGGCCACCTTGCGCAGTGCGATGAGGACTATCTGAAACGTCGGCTTGGCAAGATGGGCCTCATTCTCAAGATGTTCGCCAGCGGTCACGACAATGCTCCTGTTCAGAGAAGCGACCACATTCAGAACATCAAAAGCGTGGGCAACAGCGGAACGACGCCGAGGGACTTGGAAAACGATGAGGATGTGAAAGTCATGCTCTACCTGCTCGCAGAGAGCGTTGCCATGCGAATGCGGGAGCTGGCATCACGCTGCACCGTGGTCGAGGTATCGGTGCGGGACAGCGACCTTTTCTCCTTCACCCGGCAAAGGAAACTCCTGACGCCGACCTGCTCCAGCAACGAAATCGCAGAAACAGCGTTCAATCTGTTCAGAAAAAACTATCACTGGAACAAGCCCATCCGCAGCGTCGGAGTACGCGGCTCCGGGCTGGTGGAGGCAACCGACGTCATGCAGCTCTCGCTCTATGAGGACGATAAGAAGCGGGAACGCCGCGAGCGAATCGACACGACGATGGACGGTCTGCGGAGACGGTTCGGCTATCAATCCATACAACACGCCATCATAAGAACAGACCCGCTCTTGGCGGGCATCAACCCAAAGGATGACCACACCATTCATCCGGTGGGCTACTTTGCGGGGTGATAAAGACGGAAAAGCTATATAAGCGTGAGTTTGTGCGGGCATTGGTGCTTTATGATGAAGAAGGGGGCATCACGCCGCAGAGCATCGTGGTCAACGATGAAACCTACACGATAGACAAGGTGCTGTCAAGCTATCCAGCCGCCTGCCAGAAAGCGGGCGGCGTCGGCACCTGCTATGACTGCCGCATCCGCGGACAGACCGCCAAGCTATGGTTCGATGAGAAACGATGGTGGGTTGCGCTGAAGCCGGAACGGTAGGCAACGAGCGATTGAAACACAATACAATGATCCCCACAGCGCCGATTGAACAGGCGTTGTGGGGATCGCTTTTTTATTCTGCACAAGATTGCGCGAAGAGCTCCAACATTTTGACTGCATTTTCTCTCTGAGCCGGACTTAGCTTATCCGTCAGCCGTGCGACGATTTCCGCGTAAGGATTGTCAAGCGTATTGGCAAACTCACCGAACAGCAAGTAGTCCACACTGACCGTCAAAGCGCGGCTCAAGCCGAGAAGCGTATCAATCGAAACAGCATTCTCTCCCCGCTCGACCATCTGATACCAGCGTAGCGAAATGCCGACCTGTTCGGCTACGGCCTCTTGTGTTACGCCGAGGGCTGTGCGCCTGTTCCGCAGGCGCTCGCCAAATAATAACAATTCATCATGTGTCAAGCGCATCGCCTCCGCGATTATTTTACGTCATTCTAAATGAACGAATTACGAATAATCACTTGTTTTAACGAAGTATTAACTGTATAATACGAAGAATTAGAGGACAATGCGAAGAAAAAGCGCCGCCCGAAGGCGGCGCGAATGGGTACTTGTCGAAATGCGTCTCAATTTGAGACGCATTTAAGAGGTCGCTTGCGGTGGCTGATATTCCAGCAAATCGCCGATCTCACAGTCCAGGACATAGCAGACCTTCGCCAAGAAGTCCAAATCTGCCAGCGCGACGTTGCTGCCCTTGTAGTAGCGGTCAATCACATCGTATTTGACGCCGGTGAGGGTACGCAGGCGGTTACGGGTGATGCCTCTGGCCTCCATCACCTCTGCCAGCTTGACCCGAACGCAACCGTATTCTGCTGTTTGATAGCGGATAATACTCTTTTGACCGTCCATTCGCAACGTCTCCTCTCTTGTGAGGTTATCTTATCAGAGGAAAACCTTGTTGACATTTACCTTATTACAGCATACCCTTATATAAGGTAAATATATGCGGAGGTACGAACGTGAAATCCTGCTTTTTCATCGGACACCGCAACGCGCCCGAAACGCTGCGCCCGCTGCTGGACGCCGCCGTGGAGCGCCATATCAGCGAGTACGGCGTAACCGAGTTTGTCGCCGGACACTACGGGCGCTTCGACTATATGGCGGCTGGCGCGGTGCGAAAAGCAAAAGAGCGCCACCCGGACGTGACGCTCACGCTGCTCTTGCCCTACTATCCGTTCGACCACGACACCAGCGACTATGACCGTACCTATTACCCGGAGGGCATGGAGACTGTACCGAAGCCCTTTGCCATCGTCCGCGCCAACGAGTACATGATAAAGACCTGCGAATACCTCATTTGCTACGACGCGGGGCTGATCGGCAACACCGGCAAGCTCGTCAAAAAGGCGCTGCAACGGCAGAAGAAAGGGGAAATGCACGTTGAAAACATCGCGGAGCTTCTATAAGCGGACACTAATCGTTACGCTTGCCCTTTGCGCCGTCATCGCAATCGGCGTACCGCTCTGGCAATGGCTTACGATATAAACAAGCTGCACGCTAAAATACAGCAAAACCGCACGGGAAAGCAATTATTCAAAAAACTTCCGGCTTAAATCTTCCCTGTTGTGAATAAGTTTGGTTTCTGACACGTCATTTTCGCCGTGCCAATATTTTGTATGCCCATTTTAAGACATTTTTTTGCAATTTCCTCCTGAATTTGCGCAAAAAGAGAGCTGTAGCGTTTTTTTATTTCGCTACAGCCCCTTCCAACCAAAACTATTGTAATAGCGTCAAATAAACAGGCGGATTGCGTCACCCCTCGGAATATGAGAGACTGTGTAGGGATTCTTGTAGAGTCTGTGAGAGCCCCTATGGAAGCCAATCTTGTAAAGCTGGAACAGCAGGAGCAGAAATACACTGCCGAGTTGGATGCTGCCCTTGCAGAGTACAGCGAGCTGAAAGCTCAGGCAGCGAACTTCGATCCTGACGAGCTTGCTATGGCACAGCTTGAGATCCGACCGCAGAAGGAGGCCTCCGCTGAGAGCAAGATCCAGGCCGCTTACGGGGATAAATATGACTTCTGGACCATGGTCGGCGCAAAGCGGGATGTTGCGGAGCTGCTGGGTGAAGAAGAGCCCCGATCCATCCGGGAGCGTCTGCGCAGAAAAGAGATTGAAAAGCAAAGAGCTGAGAGACAAGGCACTCCTCGGACCCAGAAAAACTAAGATCGTGGATGGGAGCGGTGACACACTGCTCCTTTTCTCGAAGGATCGTATTTACCGAATGCACCTGCTAAAAAACTCTGCGTAATTCTCGCTGAGGTCTGGAAAACCGCCGTGAAATATGGTACAATAAATTAACTGTTTCGTGCAATCAGCTATGAACCTGTAGAGGGAGGTTGTCATGGTAAAGAATAATGTCGAGATCGATATCAAGACGATGTGCATTGAAGCTGAAATAACCCAGGCAAAGCTTGCAAATAAGCTCGGCGTTACACCTGCGTATGTGAACCGCGTGATCCGCCGGAAAGAAACTGTAGTCAATCGCACATTCACAAGACTGATCGAAGCGCTGGGGTACGATATCCTGATTACTTATGTCAAACAAGACCCTGCTGCTTTGAATGATATTGAACAGGAAGGAAAGACGCTCTGATGGCTGAAGATAACCAGACTCTATTCCGTAAGAAAGCAATGGCACGCATTTCCTCTCCCGAGGATCTGACCGGCTATCTGCGCGTGACGAGCCCCGGGATGTGGATCATTCTGGCGGCGGTCATTGTCCTGCTCGCAGGGCTGTTCGCTTGGTCCGCGGTAAGCACCCTGGAAACGACGGTGGACGCCACTGCCATCGTGCAGGATCACACGGCTCAGATCGTCGCTTCCGGTCAGGGCGCAGACGAGCTGGAGGCCGGGATGCCGCTACGAATTGCCTCGCAGGATTTTGTCATAGCGTCGGTAGACTATGACGAATACGGTCGAGCCACGGCCTATGCAGAGGTCTCCCTGCCGGACGGCAGCTATGACGCGACCGTCGTTGTGGAACAGACCCGCCCCATCGAGTTTCTGCTGGAAAGCAGGTGACGGTGCATGGCAAAGAAAAAGATTGCCCCTACGTTGACCAGAGGCGTGGCCAAGGTGCCGGTGGTCATGCAGCTGGAGGCGCTGGAATGCGGCGCGGCTTCTCTCGCGATGCTCATGGCCTATTACGGCAAATGGGTGCCGCTGGAGGAGGTGCGTCTGGCCTGTGGCGTCTCCCGCGACGGTTCCAACGCGAAGAATATCTATCTTGCGGCGCAGCACTACGGCTTTTCTGTCAAAGCCATGCGCATGACGCCGGAGTCGCTGCAGACTAACGGCCAGTTTCCCTGTATCCTTCACTGGAATATGAACCACTTTGTGGTGCTGGATGGGTTTCGGGGCAAGTACGCCTATCTCAACGACCCGGCGCGCGGTACGGTCAAGGTCACGATGGAGGAGTTTGACGTTGCTTTCACCGGAATCGTCATCATCCCTACGCCGTCGGAGGCCTTCCAACCAGATGGAAAGCGCCGGAGCACCATTGATTTCGCCCGCAAGCGCCTGATCGGCGCGGGCGCGGCGGTGGCCTTCGTCATGCTGGCGACCGTGATCTCCTATCTTTTTGGGATTGTCAACTCCGTGACCTCGCGCATCTTTCTTGACAGACTGCTGACCGGGCAAAATCCGGACTGGCTGTATCCGTTTATCTCGATACTGATCGTCCTGGCGGCGATCCAGATCACCGTCGCGTGGGTGCAGGCGGTCTACTCGCTGAAGATCAACGGCAAGATGGCCGTGATCGGCAGCACCAGCTATATGTGGAAGGTGCTGCATCTGCCCATGGAGTTTTATTCCCAGCGCCTGGCGGGCGACATCCAGTCCCGCCTCTCGCTCAACAGCTCCATCGCCGGAACGCTGGTGAATACCTTTGCGCCGCTGCTGCTCAACTCTGTCATGATGGTGTTCTATCTGGTGCTGATGCTGCGGCAGAGCCCGCTTCTGACCCTGATCGGCATTTCCACGCTGATCCTGAACGCTGTGTTATCCAAGTTCATTTCCGACAAGCGGATGAACGTGGCCCGGGTGCAGATGCGCGACGCCGGGATGCTGGAGGCTGCGACGGTCACCGGTATTGAGATGATCGAGACCATCAAGGCCAGCGGCGCGGAGAACGGCTTCTTCCAGAAATGGGCGGGCCATCAGGCAGCGGTCAATACCCAGAGCGTGGAGGCCGCGAAAACGCAGCAAACCATCGGTATCCTGCCGGCCTTTATCGGGACGCTTGCCAACTACGCCGTGCTGCTTCTCGGCGTATGGCTGACCATGCAGGGCAAATTCAGCCTCGGCGCGGTCATGATGTTCCAGGGCTTTCTCGGCTCCTTCATGTCCCCGGCCATGACGCTGGTTTCCGCCGGGCAGACGATCCAGGAGATGCGCACCCAGATGGAGCGCGTGGAGGACGTCATGGAGTACCCGGAGGATGAAAACACGGCAGATCATCCGCAGTCGGAGGAAAAGCTGGAAAAGCTCAGAGGCAGCGTGGAGCTCAAAAATGTTACCTTCGGCTATTCCCGTCTGGCCGAGCCCCTGATCAAAGACTTTTCCCTCTCCATGAAGACCGGAGACCGGATCGCGCTCGTCGGCGCGTCCGGCTGCGGCAAGTCCACCATCTCCAAGCTTGTTTCGGGCATGTACCAGCCCTGGAGCGGAGAGATTCTGTTCGACGGCAAGCCGCGCAGCGCTTATCCGAGGGATGTGATAGTCGGCTCACTGGCTGTGGTCGATCAGGACATTATTCTCTTTGAGGACAGCATCGAGAACAATATCAAGATGTGGGACGACACCATCCTGGATTTCGAAGTGATCCTTGCTGCAAGGGATGCGCAGATCCATGACGATATCGTACAGATGCCGGGCGGCTACCGGCACAAGCTGAGTTCCGGCGGGCGGAACCTCTCCGGCGGACAGCGTCAGCGGCTGGAGATCGCCCGCGTGCTGGCGCAGGACCCCACCATCATCATTCTGGACGAGGCCACCAGCGCGCTGGACGCCAAGACGGAATACGAGGTCGTGAACGCGATCCGCGACCGGGGCATCACCTGCATCGTGATCGCCCACCGGCTCTCCACCGTGCGGGACTGCGACGAGATCATTGTGCTGGACAAGGGCAAGGTGGTCGAGCGCGGCACTCACGACGAGCTGATGGCCAAGGGCGGCGCTTACGCCGACCTGGTGGCGAATGAGTAAGGAGGGAGCAAATGGGTTGGTTTGAAAATCAGATCCAGGACCGGCGCGACGCCGATCAGCAGCTCCTGGAGGAATCCTTTCTACGCATCGCCGGTGTGGTCATGGGCGAAAAGGACGCCCAGCGGATCGGCGACGCGCGGATCATCACGAAAAGTGCGATTGATGAGATCTTAAAATACTACCACTATAAGCCCTCCGAGCTGCCGGAGAGCATCACGGATCCCGACGAGCAGCTGGACTATTGCCTGCGTCCTCACGGCATGATGCGCCGCAGCGTAGAGCTGAAAAAAGGCTGGTACAAGGACGCCTACGGGCCGATCCTGGCCTTTCGCAAGGACGACGGAAGCCCGGCGGCCCTGCTGCCGGGGACGATCTACGGCTACTATTTCAAAGACCCGGCCGCCGGAAAGACGGTTCGCCTGAACGCCGAGACCGAGCAGCTTTTTGACCCGGACGCGATCTGCTTCTACCGGCCGCTGCCGCTGAAAAGCTTAAGCATCCCGGATCTGCTGCTGTACATGAAGCGCTGCGTTTCCACCAGCGACATTTTCATGATCGTCTTCGCGGCGATCTCGGTGTCCGGTGTGGGCCTGCTGATCCCACGCCTGACCAGGGCGCTGACAGGCCCGGTGCTCTCCAGCGGCAGCGGCAGCGCGCTGATTGGCCTTGCCATCTGCCTTGCGTGCGTGTCGCTGTCCATGCAGCTGTTCTCCTCGGTCAGCGCCATGGTGTCAAGCCGCCTGGAGGCCAAGACCTCTCTGGGCGTGCAGGCCTCCATGATGATGCGCCTCATGTCCCTGCCGGCCAGCTTCTTCCGGCAGTACAGCCCGGGCGAGCTGAAAAGCCG
>Ga0310695_10005438_pt1 | contig 22236 bp, 19 predicted proteins | sample RumenRJG_04DNA_FD_203882 | JGI IMG/M metagenome (GOLD analysis project Ga0310695, IMG submission 203882) | Bovine rumen microbial communities from Lethbridge, Alberta, Canada - RJG_04 (v2) (version 2) | ecosystem: Host-associated > Mammals > Digestive system > Stomach > Rumen | place: Canada...
AGATACAGGTGCTGGAAGGCTTGGAACCTGTGCGCGTACGCCCCGGTATGTACATTGGTAGCACCGACGAGCGCGGCTTGCACCATTTGGTGAGCGAAATCGTGGACAACTCTATAGACGAGGCGTTGGCCGGCTACTGCACCCATATCGAAGTGACCATCAACAAAGACGGCTCGGTGACCGTGGTGGATAACGGCCGCGGTATTCCCACCGGTATCAAACCCGAAGAGGGCGTTTCGGCTGTGGAATTGGTGTTGACCAAATTGCACGCGGGCGGAAAGTTCGGCAACGGCGGATATACCATATCGGGTGGTTTGCACGGCGTGGGCGTATCGGTCGTGAATGCTTTGAGCGAATGGCTCGAGGTAGAGGTGCGCCAACTCGGGCACGTATTTTGGCAACGTTTTCAACGCGGTATACCCGACGATAGGCTCAAAGTGATAGGTGATTCGGACGAAACGGGTACCAAAGTTACCTTCTATCCCGATATCGAAATATTCGAGACCATCACCTTTAAATATGAGGTGTTGTCTACTCGTCTACGCGAGTTGGCTTTTCTCAATAAAGGGCTCAAAATCACCCTTTGCGATCTGCGCGGCGCCGAGGAGCGCAAGGACGTATTTCTGTATGAAGGCGGTATAGCGCATTTCGTAGAAGAATTGAGCGCCATGCACGAAAATATGTTTGAAAAACCCCTCTATTTTGAGGAGTCTTTCGAGGAAAAAGGCAAAGGCAAAACAATTTCGGGCGAGGTGGAAATAGCAATGCAATACAACGACACCTACAACGAGATATTGTATGCCTATGCCAACAATATAAATACCGAGGAGGGCGGCACCCATTTGGACGGATTCAAGGCCGCTTTGACTCGTATCATCAATGATTACGGTCACAAAGAGAATATTCTGAAAGAAAACGACAAGTTGACAGGCGACGACGTGCGTGAAGGGCTTGTATGCGTCATTTCCGTCAAGTTGACCGACCCCCAATTCGAGGGACAAACCAAAACCAAATTGGGCAATAGCGAGATGCGCTCGGTAGTCAGCCGCGTGATGAGCGAATGCTTCGGCACGTATTTGGAGGAGCACCCCAAGGAGAGCCGCGAGTTGATCATGCGCTCCATCACCGCCCAAAAGGCCCGCGAAGCCGCGCGCAAAGCGCGAGAAGAGGCCCGCCGCAAATCCCCCTTGGAGTCGGCTTCGTTGCCCGGCAAATTGGCGGATTGTTCGGATAAAGACCCCTCCAAATGCGAGATCTTTTTGGTGGAGGGCGACTCGGCAGGCGGCACGGCCAAGACGGGCAGAGATCGCCGTTTTCAGGCGATTTTGCCTTTGCGCGGCAAGATTTTGAACGTAGAAAAAGTGCGCATACACCGCGCGTTGGAAAATGAAGAGATCAAATCTATGATCACCGCTTTCGGTTGCGGTATAGGCGAGGATTTCGACGAGAGCAAGTTGCGCTACAACAAGATCATTTGCATGACCGACGCCGATGTGGACGGCTCGCACATTCGCATATTGATGCTCACCTTCTTCTATCGGTTTATGAAGCCCCTCATCGAGTTGGGACACGTATTCATTGCCCAACCCCCGCTCTACAAAATTCAAAAGGGCAAACAGGAACTGTATTTCTATGACGACGCCGCTTTGGAAGAATATTATGAGCAAAACGGCCGCAAATCGGGCGATCTGCAACGCTACAAAGGTTTGGGCGAAATGAGCGAGGAACAATTGTGGCAAACCACGATGAACCCCGCCACGCGCACTATGGTGCAAGTAACGATGGAAGACGCCGTCAAGGCCGAAGAAATATTTACCTTGCTGATGGGTGACCAACCTGAGTTGAGGCGCCAATTTATCGAAGAAAACGCAACCATCGTCAAAGATCTGGACGTATAACGAGGTGTGTGTATGAGCAAAAAGAGAGAAGAATACGAGGAGATAGTAGATAATACCAAAATTATACACGTTGACGTAGAGCACGAGATGAAACACAGTTTCATCGCCTATGCTATGGCCGTCAACGTCAGCCGCGCCATACCCGACGTGCGCGACGGTCTCAAGCCTGTGCATCGCCGCATTTTGTACGCAATGAACGAGTTGGGGCTGGATTATGACAAACCCACCCGCAAATGCGCGCGTATCGTAGGTGACGTTTTGGGTAAATATCACCCCCATGGCGACAGCGCCGTATACGACGCCTTGGTGCGGTTGGCGCAAAACTTCACCATTCGTTGCCCCTTGGTGTTTGGCCAAGGCAACTTCGGTTCGGTAGACGGCGACCCTGCCGCCGCCCAGCGTTATACCGAGGCCAAATTGTCGCGTATAGCCGCCGAAATGCTGCGCGATATAGACAAAAAGACGGTGGATTTCTACCCCAACTTTGACGATACGTTGATGCAGCCCACCGTATTGCCCGCGCGTTTTCCCAACTTGCTGGTCAACGGCGCCGATGGTATTGCCGTGGGTATGGCCACCAGCATTCCCCCGCACAATTTGGGCGAGGTGATCAACGCAACCGTGGCTTTGTTGGACAACCCCGATTGCACGGTGGACGATCTGTTGCAATACGTGCCTTGCCCCGACTTTCCTACGGGCGGCATCGTGATGGATATAGACAGCATACGCCAAGCCTACCGCACCGGCCGCGGCAGTTGTATCATTCGCGCCAAGACCGAGATAGTGGAACACAACGGCCGTAGCCGCATCATCGTGCGCGAGTTGCCCTATCAGGTAAACAAAGCCAAACTCATCAAGTATATTGCCGATATGGTCAAGGACAAACGCATAGAGGGCATCGCCGACATCAACGACGAGTCGGACCGCAAAGGTATGCGTTTGGTCATCGACGTCAAAAAGGAATTCAACGCCCGCGTGGTGCTCAACACCCTCTTTAAGCATTGCGATCTGCAAATCAGCTACAGCATGATCTTCTTGGCGCTCAACCAAGGCTATCCGCGCATTATGAATCTCAAAGAGATTTTGGAAGCCTACATCAAGCATCAGCAGGAAGTGATAGAGCGCCGCACCCGTTTCGACCTCGAAAAGGCCCTGGAGCGCGAGCATATCCTCAAAGGTTTGGTGATCGCCCAACAAAATATAGACGAAGTGGTGGCACTCATTCGCGCCAGCGCCGACAAAAACGACGCGCAGGTCAAATTGATGGATCGCTTTGGTCTGAGCGAAAAGCAAGCCAACGCCATATTGGAGTTGCGTTTGCAACGTCTGACCGCTCTCGAAGTAGACAAACTGATAGAGGAGTTGGACGCCTTGGAGAAAGCCATTGCCGAGTACCGCGACATATTGGCCAATCCCCAACGCATCAACGGCATCATTCGCGACGAAATGTTGGAGATCGAAAAGAAATATAGCACCGAGCGCCGCAGCGAATTGAGTTATGAGGGCTGCAATATCAACGTGGAGGACCTTATCGACCGCGAGGATATCGTCATCAGCCTGACCAAAGAGAACTATATCAAACGCTCCTCTATGGACGAATTCAAGAGCCAGCATCGCGGCGGCATAGGCATTACGGCCCACCGCGCCAAAGAGAGCGACCAAGTGCAAAAACTCTTTGTATCTTCTACGCACGATAATCTGTTCTTCTTCTCGGATTTCGGCAAAGTATACGTATTGAAAGGGTACGAGATCCCCGACGCCAGCCGCGTGGGCAAGGGGCGCACCATCAACAATATCATCAACATAGAGCAGGACGAAAAGATCACCACCATCTTGCGTATCAGCGAGCAAGACGCCGAAAACCGCGAGGGCTATTTGATGTTGGCCACCCGCAAAGGCAAGATCAAAAAGACCCCCGTAGAGGAGTTCTTTAGCATACGCAGTTCGGGTAAGATCGCCATCAAAATGGACGACGACGATCAACTCGTGGCGGCGTGCTTCGTCAAAGAAGGCGACCAAGTGTTGTTGGCCAGCAGCATAGGCAAGTGCATTCGTTTCCTGTCCGACGCCGTGCGTCCCATGGGGCGCTCCGCTTACGGTGTGAAGTCGATGGATATAGACGGCGACGACTATATCGTGAGTATGAACAAGATAGAGGAAGGCAAGCAAGTGCTGACCGTAACCACCAACGGCTACGGCAAACGCACCTACTTGGACGAGTTCCGCGTGCAAGGCCGCGCCGGCAAGGGCGTGATGGCAGGCAAATTCAACGACAAGACGGGCCGCATAGTAGACCTGAAGATCGTGGACGAAACGGGCGACGTATTGCTCATCACCGCCAAAGGCATTATCATTCGCACCCATATAGACGAAGTGAGCCTTATCGGCCGCACCGGGCAGGGCGTGCGCATCATGAAGACGGGCGCCGGCGAAGTGGTGGCCGTGGCTTTGGCTCCCTATTACGCCGAAAATGACGAACCCGCCGCGGAGGAGGATACCGATACGGTACAAGAAGACGTCGAAGTGGCCGAAGAAGGGGCGCAAGATGTCGAAACCGCTACGACCGACGACGAGGACAACGTCTAAAAAGCGCAAAATCGTCAAAAAATGAAAATGGGGGTTGCATTTGCAACCCCTTTTCTTGTATCATCTCAATAGGGGGTGCCGCCTATGAAACAAGTTATTTGTATCCTTTTGATCGTTTGCCTACTGATGGTTGCGGCGGCTTGTGCCGCGCCCGATGGCAAAACGCCCCAATACGAGGAAGAATATAAACTGCACGACGGCACCAAAGCCATCGTTATTTTGCCGGGGCTACTGGCAAGCGGACTGTACGACGTCGAAACGGGCGAAGCACTGTGGGACCCCATAGAGGGGGACGACGTGGATATGTTGGAGTTTATGGGCGTGTACGACCAAACGCACCAAAACGTTACCATAGACACCGCGCTCAACGAGTTTTGGTCGCTGTGGGATATCGTCAGCGATATTTTGGCGGACAACGATCGCAGCCTGATGCGGCGCATTATGTGCGACGAGGCGGGCGAGCCGTCCGCGGTGGCTGCGGCTGTACCTACCGACTACGAGGGACATATCAAATACGGCGCCCTCAATAGCTACAAGTGGTGGGTAGAGGGGCTGAAAGAGGTCTATGGCGAGCAGTATGAAGTGGTGGTATACAACTACAACTGGCTGACCGATACGCGCTATGCCGCCCGCGATTTTGCCGAATTTATGCGGCGCAACAACTATACCGACAGCATACTGATAGGCCATTCGATGGGGGGTATCGTGGCCGGCGAATATTTGGCACTTGGCGCAGAAAACCGCGCACGTATCGACAAATTCATAGCCGTGGCGGTGCCTTTCTACGGCTCCTATATGGCGTGTACGACCCTCGAAAACCCCTATGGATTTATGCAACTCATAGACGATATGCTATCGAGCGTCAGTTTCGATGCCGACTCGCCTTTGAGCCTATTGGACCTTGGCGGCGTGCGCGATGGGATCGGCAAGCTATATGAAAAGATGATCATACCCTTTTTGTACAATATGAAGTCGGTCTACCAACTGTTGCCCTCTGCCGAACTGCTGCGGCTGCAAGAGGACGTAGAGGGCGACGGTATCTATGAAGACGGTCGTCGCATAGACGCCGCGGCACTGTTTGATTGGTATAGATCGCGCCCCTTTGCGCGTACCGACCCCAGGGCAACCAAAGCGGCCGCCGCATCGCTGGAGGAGCGCGCCATCTTTGCCGATTGGCAGGCCTACCGCGACGGTTTCTACGTAGATAAGCCCGAGGGCAAAACGTTTTCGTGCGATTTGGTGGACACCTACTATTTGGTGGGCGTGGGACATAGCACTACCACCGCGCTGGTGGTAGAGGGCGAGCGCCGCGTGGGGCAAGATACCCGCGACGGCGACGGCACGGTGCCCACCCTTTCGGCAACGCGCGGGCGTAGCCTTGCCGACGACCACGTTTATGCGGTGGAAGGTATGACGCATATCCCCATGGGTTGCCTGTGGGCGGGCGGTCAAAAAGAGGCCGTGTTGGCCATTATCGGTAGCGGTGAGTAGTGCGATAGCAAACAAAAGCGTAACGTTTCATTTACTATATAGTACGCGATAGTACGCGCGTGCGTATACGCAAAAAGAATAAGAAAAACCCACTGCGTCGCATGGTGCGAAGCAGTGGGTTTTTGTTGCGGTCATGCCCCGACTATGCGAATAGCGAGGGCAATAGAAGCGGATTAGTCGCGGCTGCCGGGCACGGTGCCTTTGAAGGGCAACAAGGCCATTTGGCGAGCGCGTTTGATGGCGGTGGTAACGGCGCGTTGATGTTTGGCGCAGGTACCGGTGGAACGACGAGGAGCGATCTTGCCGTTTTCGCTGACGAACTTTTTGAGACGATTGATGTCCTTGTAGTCAACGGTGTCTTTCTTTTCCACGCAGAAAATGCAAACCTTCTTTTTGGCGGGTTTGCGAGCGGGACGTTTTGCTACTTTTTCTTCGTTGTTGGTTTTCTTTTCCATTATCTATACCTCACAGACTTTCGATTAGAAGGGAAGGGTGTCGTCGGCGGGCTTCAAATCGCCGATGGCAGGAGCGCCGTCTTCCTCGGCAGCACCCTTCGTGGTGAGAAATTGCACCTCGTCGGCTACAATCTCGGTTACATAACGCTTGTTGCCGTCATTGCCGTCGTAAGAACGGTTTTGAATGCTGCCCGAAATGGCGACCTTGCTACCTTTCTTGAGAAAACGCGCGCAGTTGTCGGCTTGGGCACGCCATGCGATCACGGTGAAGAAATCCGTATCTTGTTTGCCATAGCTGCGCGAAACGGCCACGGTAAACTTGCACACGGACAAACCGTTGTTGGTTTGGCTGAGCTCGGGATCCTTGGTCAAGTTGCCGATCAAAATCACTCGATTCATACTTCCCTCCTTATTCGCACGCGGTTACCAATTCGCGCACGATAGACTCGTTATTACGCATTTGACGCTCGAGCTCGGCGACGAAAGCGCCTTCGGCTTCGAAAGCCATATTGACGTAGTAACCCTCGGACTTAAAGTTGATCTTGTAAGCATACTTGCGAGTGCCCCATTTGTCGATAGCGATTACTTTGCCGCCGTTCGCTTGGATGAGGTCGCCGAATTTGTTTACAATCTCGGTCTTCTTGTCGTCCGCCACATCGTTGTCGATGATGTACAACACTTCATACTTGCTCATTTCTATACCTCCTTTTGGTCTAATGGCCCCCGCTTTGGCGGGAGCAAGGCGCGCATCTTGTGCGCTGTCTTACATTATATAATGCAATATAGAGTTTTAGCAAGCGTTTTGTAATAGTTTTTCTCTACATTTTGTGCTTTTTTTCGAGCGGAAAATAAATGCGCATTTTCAAAAAAAGGCGGCTAAAAACATTTGACAAAACCAAATAGCTTCCTTTACAATCAATGCATAAAACACAAACAACCTCGCCAATATAATTTCGGTATAAAGGTCCGTAAGTCTCTACCGTTTCGCCAAAAAGAAACGACTATTGGATAAAAGGTTCTTTTTTCCCTTTTATATTGGCAGGCACGGCATCGTCCTGTCAATTTGTTTATATGGAACTATTGGAACGAAGAATCAAACAAAGCGGCACGGTCATAGGGACCAATATCCTCAAGGTGGACAGTTTCCTCAACCACCAACTGGATATCGCGCTTTTGTGCGAACTCGGGCGGGACGTCTACCATCACTACCAAAACTGCGCAGTCAACAAAATCCTCACGATAGAGGCCTCGGGCATAGCCTACGCTTGTATGACGGCGCAGTTTTTTGATTGCAACGTGGTATTTGCCAAAAAGAAAGGCGCCGCCAATCAATCCGCCGACGTGTACACCGCCAACGTGCATAGTTTTACGCACGGGAACGACAACGTTATAGCCGTGGATCGCCGCTATCTCAAAGCGGGCGACCGCGTGTTGATCATGGACGACTTTTTGGCGCACGGCGAGGCCATTCGCGGCCTTATGGCCCTGGTGGCGCAGTCGGGTGCCACGCTGGTAGGCGCGGCCGTCGCGGTGGAAAAGGGTTTTCAGGGCGGTGGCGACAGCCTCAGACAAGAGGGTTTGGAGGTGTATAGCCAAGCCATCGTGGACAAAATGAGCGAAAGCGAGATAGTGTTTCGCCCCAACAAATAGCAATCGCGCCCCGTGCGCTACACATAATTCAAAAGGAATTTTTATGGAGGATAAAAAATTTATGAAGAAAACTCTCATCACCATCATCGCCGTCATCGTGGTCGCTTCCATGTTGGTAGCCAGCCTTGCCGGTTGCAGCAAAGTGTTCAAAAAGGGTATCACCGAAAAAGTGGAACTCTCCGAGATCAAAATCGGTTTGATTTGCTTGCACGACAAGAACTCCACCTATGACAAGAACTTCATCGAGGCCATGGAGCAAGCCCAAGTTGACTTGGGATTGAAAGACGACCAAGTCGTCATCGCTACCGGTATCCCCGAGGGCGATGAGTGCTACCAAAAAGCCTGCGAATTGGCGGAAGCCGGCTGCAACATCATTATGGCCGACAGCTTTGGCCACGAGGACTACATGATCAAGGCCGCCAAAGAGTACCCCACCGTGTTGTTTGCGCACGCCACCGGTACCAAAGCCGCCGAGACCAATCTTGACAACTTCGTCAACGCCTTTGCCGCCATCTACGAAGGCCGCTACTTGGCCGGCGTCGTCGCGGGTATGAAACTGCAAGAGTTGGTGGCCGCCGGCAAACCCGCCAAAGTCGGTTATGTCGGTGCCTACACCTATGCCGAGGTCATCTCGGGCTACACCTCTTGGTTCCTGGGCGTCAAATCCATCGTGCCCGAAGTTACCATGGAAGTGACCTTCACCGGTAGCTGGTACGATGAGACCGCCGAGAACACCGCCGCCAACACCCTGATTGACCGTGGCGCCGTGCTCATTTCGCAACACGCCGACTCTATGGGCGCTCCCAATGCTTGCGAAGCCAAAAACGTGCCCAACGTCAGCTACAACGGCTCCACCGCCGCTGCTTGCCCCAACACCTTCCTCGTTTCCAGCCGCATCAACTGGACTCCCTACTACACCTATTTGGTTGAGTGCAGACAAAACGGCGTCAAGCCCGACAAGGACTACGTCGGCACCATTGCCACCGGTTCCGTGCAATTGACCGGCCTCGGCACCGCCGTTGCCGCCGGCACCAGCGACAGGCTGACCGAAGTCAAAGCCCAACTCGCCGCCGGCACCCTCAAAGTGTTCAGCGTAGACATCGCCAATATGACCGTTGGCGGCCAACCCGTGACCACCTCCAAATTGGGCAGCACCGAGTTGGTGAGCGACGGTTACTATCACGAGTCCATCTATCGTTCGGCGCCCAGCTTCGATCTGCGCATCGACGGCATCACCTTGTTGGACGAGAAATATTAATTGACATGAAGTTGTCTGCTTTGGCAGCATAACGACAAAAGGAAAGGGGACTATCGACTCGTTCGATAGCCCCCTACGTCCTTTTTAGAACGCACTACTATGGAAAAGAACTTAGCAATCGAAATGGTTGGCATTACCAAAGCCTTTGGCACCAAGGTAGTGGCCAACAAAAACGTGAGTATGGACCTGCGCGAAGGGGAAATATTGTCTTTGCTCGGCGAGAACGGCAGCGGCAAGACCACCCTGATGAATATGATAGCGGGCATCTACACTCCCGACAGCGGCAAAATATACGTGCGGGGTGAAGAGGTCGTTATCAAATCGCCCATCGACGCATACAGCCACCACATCGGCATGATACACCAACACTTCAAACTGGTGGATCTGTTTACCGCGGCGGACAACGTCATTTTGGGCGAAAAATTCGATAACGTAGAAAAAAACGAGGGCAGAGCGGACAACGGCGCGGCGCGCTTTGGCCGACGCATCGCCTTCGAGTGGCTTAGACGCAACCGCGTGCGCGAGTTGCAAAAAATAGTGGACCAATACGGGTTTGGCATAGATCTCAAACGTAAAATATACGATATGTCGGTGTCCGAAAAACAAACCGTCGAGATCATCAAGGCCTTGTATCGCGGCGCGGATATTCTCATTTTGGACGAGCCCACCGCCGTATTGACGCCCCAAGAAATAGATAAACTTTTCGCCGTGTTGCGCAAGATGCGCGACGAGGGCAAGAGCATCATTATCATTACGCACAAACTCAACGAGGTGATGGCTATATCCGACCGCGTGGCGGTGTTGCGCAAGGGCGAGCATATAGCCACCGTGGACACGGCCACCACCAACGAAAAGGAATTGACCGATATGATGGTGGGCCAAAAAATAGACCTCAATATCGAGCGCGAAGTGCCTCAAAACCCCAAACCTCGCTTGTTTATCAACGATATGACGGTGGTCAACAAAGAGGGCAGGACTATGGTGGACGGCGTCAGCTTCGAGATAAACGGCGGCGAAATATTGGGCATTGCCGGCATATCGGGCAACGGCCAAAAGGAATTGCTGGAGGGCATAGCGGGCTTGCAACCCATGGCCAAAGGCGAGGTGATATTCCACAACCCCAAAGAGAACAAACCCGTTACCTTTTTTCACAACGACCTCAAGCAGATCAAGGCCAAGGCGGAGGCGGGTATGTTCCACTATCCCGACGGACAACGCGTGGTGCTCAAGGGTATGCGCGACAAAGACATAGTCGAGTTGGTCAACAAAGAGCAGATCCTCTACTATGAGGACGAGATCATCAATCTCAAAGACCGCACGCCCCGCGAGATACAGGAGTTGGGCATCAAACTCAGCTTTGTGCCCGAGGACAGACTCAATATGGGCTTGGTGGGCAACATGAGCATAGTGGACAATATGATGCTACGCTCCTACCGGAAGGGCAAGTCCATCTTTGTCAACCGCAAGCGCCCCAAACAGTTGGCGGACGAGATCATAGAGGATCTGGAGGTCGTAACGCCCAGCGACATGACCCCCGTGCGCCGACTGTCGGGCGGCAACGTGCAAAAGGTGCTGGTCGGCCGCGAGATAGCCTCCAGCCCCAAGGTGTTGATGGCAGCCTACCCCGTGCGCGGCTTGGATATCAACAGCAGCTACACCATCTACAACCTTTTGAACGCGCAAAAGAAAAAGAACGTGGCCGTCTTGTTCGTAGGCGAAGACCTGGACGTGCTGATGGCATTGTGCGACCGCATACTGGTGCTTTGCGGCGGCAAGGTGTCGGGCATTGTGGACGCAAGGAACATCACCAAAGAGGAGATCGGCCTTTTGATGACCAAAGTACCCGACGACGTGCAGAAATATGACTACGACAACGCAAAGGAGGGCGAGAGCAATGACTAAGCAAAAACACGCAAAAGAGCCCTTGATGCACCTTACGCGCAGATTGAATTTTTCGCCCAAATACGCATGGGCCATTCGCATAGGCGCCTTTGTGCTGTCCATATTGGTGTGCGCCATCGTCACCACCATATTGTCGCCCAAGGCCAACGTAGGGTTTTTCTTCCGCTACTTGTTTACGGGCACGTTCGGTACCACCCGCTTGATCTGGGCGCTTTTCCGCGATTTGGCCATATTGCTGTTGTTGGCATTGGCCGTTACGCCTTGCTTCAAGATGCGCTATTGGAACATAGGCGGTGAAGGGCAGGCCCTTATGGGTTGCTTGGGCGCGGCGGTCATCGTCAGCCAACTGTACGGCAAAATGGCCACGCCCCTGGTGCTTATCATCGCGTTGGTGGTAGCCATAGGCTTTGGCGCGGTGTGGGCGGTAATACCCGCTTTGTTCAAGGCAAAGTGGAACACCAACGAAACGCTGCTCACCCTTATGTTCAACTATATCGCCGGCTGCTTGGGCGCGTTTTTCGTCAAAAAAGCCGACCCCAATACCACGGGCAGCTTGTCCTTTTTGGACAGCATCGGCAACGCCGGCAACATAGGTAGCAACCAGTTTATTCTCATCATCATCATAGCCACCGTCATCACCACCTTGATGGCCGTATATCTCAAATACAGCAAGCACGGGTACGAAATAACGGTGGTCGGCGAAAGCCCCAATACCGCCAGATACGTGGGTATCCACAACAAAAAGGTCATCATTCGCACCTTGGTGTTGTGCGGCGTGTTGTGCGGCATAGTAGGGTTTATGATGGTGTGCTTCAAAGATCACTCCTTCAAGGCCGAGTCGGCGACGGATACCACGGTGGGTGGCTTGGGCTTTACGGCCGTGCTCATCTCGTGGCTGGCACACTTCAATCCCTTGGCGATGGTGCTCACCTCTTTTTTGGTAGTGTTCATCACCAGAGGCGCCAAAAACGTGGGCGACTATGCGCGCTTGGGCGCCAACTATCCCTCGATGATGGTGGGCATCTTCTTCTTCTTTATCATCGCCACCGAGTTCTTTATCAACTTCAAGATCTCTTTCCGCCAAAAAGGCGAGTTGCCCAAAGAGCCCGACGATTTGATCAAGTCGAGCGAGGAGACCGCGGATAAGACGCGGGCGCAATCGGCCGACGCGGCCGCGGCAACCCCGGCAAGCGCAACGGAGGCATAACTATGACGATACTTGTTTCTATGATACAGCAGGCAATACACTTCGGCGCCGTGTTTCTCTATGGCTCCACCGGCGAGACCATCGTGGAAAAATCGGGCCACCTCAACCTCGGTATGCCCGGCATCATGTGTTTGGGCGGCGTAGGCGGCTGTTTGGGTGCCTATTGGGCATTCCAAGGCGGCTGGGCAACGTTTTGGGTGGTGCTTTTGGCCGTGATCATGGCCATGGCGTTCGGCGGACTGGGCGGTCTTTTGTACGGCTTGTTTACCATCACCTTGCGTTGCAACCAAAACGTTACGGGCCTTACGCTCACCACCTTCGGCGCGGGCGTATTGGGCTTTTGGGGCACGCAAATGGGCGACAAGGGCATTACCTTTGCGCCGGCAAGCCGTATGTTTTGGACGCCTGTCGACAGCACTGCCAACTGGTTTAGCCAAATCTTTCTTTCCCACGGCCCCTTGGTGTATTTGGCCATCGCCATTGCCATTGTCGTGGCCGTCTATATGAATCATACCCGCAAAGGTTTGGCCTTGCGCGCGGTCGGCGAAAATCCCGCCGCTGCCGACGCTGCCGGTATCAACGTCATAGCGCACAAATACGTTTCGTGCGTGCTGGGCGCGGCCATCGCCGGCATAGGCGGTGCGTTCTACCTGTTGGATTGCACCCAAGGCTCGTTGGAGTACGTCATCGACGCCATGGGTTGGCTGGCGGTAGCATTGGTCATCTTTTCGCTGTGGCGGCCGGGCATCGGCATCTTCGGCGCCTTTATTTTCGGCTTTTTGTATCGCTTGCCCTACAACATTACGGGCGTTGCTTTGGCCGAAAAGGAACTGCTCAAGGTCATTCCCTATGCCGTTACGGCGCTGGTGCTCATCATCATCAGCTTCTTCAACAAGCGCGAGACCCAGCCCCCCGCCGCATTGGGCTTGCCCTATTTCCGCGAGGATAGATAGTCCCGCCAAACTTTGACAAGAAGACCGCCCGCAAGGGCGGTTTTTTGTAGGGACAAAGTATAGACAAACCCAAGGGGTTTGCGCTATAATATTGCATAATGGGCGAGTATGCCCCCAAGGAGAACGTATGGCTTATTATATAGGCATAGACATTGGCGGAATGAGCATAAAAGTGGGCGTAGTAGACCAAGACGGCAACATCTTGGGCAAGTGCGCCGCCCCCACGCCGCTGGGCGACGCGGCCAAAGCCGTGGACGTGATGGCGGATCTGTGCCGCGACGCGGCCAAAGCGGCCGGCGTTTCGTGGCAAGATATACGGGCGGTGGGCGCGGGTGCGCCCGGTACGGTATGCGGCGGCGTGGTGACCTACGCCACCAATTTGGGCTGGTATGGCGTGCCCTTGGCCGATATGCTCGGCAAGGCCACCGGCAAGGCCGCCGCCGTGGGCAACGACGCCAACTGCGCCCTTATTGCCGAGTGGCGGTTGGGTGTCGCCCGCGGCAAAGACAACGTGGCCATGATCACCTTGGGCACGGGCATCGGCACGGCTTTTGTGGCCGACGGACATCTGCTTTTGGGCAACGGCTCCGCGTCGGGCGAGGGCGGACACCAACGCATCAAACATTTGGGGCGCAAATGCAGTTGCGGCCGAGAGGATTGCTGGGAGTTGTACGCTTCGGCGACCTCGCTGCTGCGCCGCACCGAGGCCCTCATTGCCGCCGAGCCCCAAGGGATATGCGCCGCCGTGGCCAAAGAGCGCGGCCAAATAGACGGATATGTGCTGTTTGCCGCCATAGAGCGGGGCGACAGGTCGGCGCAGGCCGTATTGCAACAGTTGCAAGAGGACATCGTGGACGGATTGGTCAACATAGCCAACATTTTGCGCCCCGAGATCATCGTGATGGGCGGCGGCATTTGCGCCCAAGACAGGTTGGTATCCCCCTTGGAGGATATGGTCAACAGTCGCACGTTGGGCGGCGCGTGCAATCCGCACGTGTTTATCGTCAAACCCCGCTTTTTTAACGACGCGGGCATCGTAGGCGCAGCGGCGCAGGTGATGGAATGAGCAGCTATCAGGAGATTTGGAGCAAAGTAGACAAGCCCGCTCGCTATGTGGGCGGCGAATATAATTGCCCCACCATGCGCAAGGAAGGCGTGCGCTTTTGTATGTGTATGCCCGATCTCTACGAGGTGGGTATGAGCAACCTGGGGTTGCGCCTTTTGTATCATCGCATCAACGATATGCAAAGCGCCGAGTGCGAGCGTTGTTTTGCGCCCGCTTTGGACTGTGCCGCGCTGTTGCGCGAGGCGAATTTGCCTCTGCCCAGCATCGAAACGCAAACCCCCCTTGCCGACTTCGATATGGTGGGCTTTTCGGTACAATACGAAATGTTGTATAGCAACGTTTTGTATATGCTCGACTTGGCGCACATACCGTTTTGGGCCAAAGATCGGGACGAGCGCTATCCCATATTGGTGGCGGGCGGCCCTTGCGCCGTCAATCCCGAACCGTTCGCCGAGTTTTTCGATATCATAGACATAGGCGAGGGCGAGGATATGCTGCCCGAGATCATCGAGGTCTACCGCAAGCATCGCGCTTCGCCCAACGGCTACGACAAGGCCGCCTTTTTGCGCGACGTGGCCGGAGTAGAGGGCGTATACGTGCCCGCGCTCAACACGCCCGAGGCGCGCAGCGTAGTCAAAAAACGCTTTTTGCCCGACTTCGAGAACGCCTACTACCCCGAGGCGCAGTTGGTGAGCAATATCGAGATCGTGCACGACCGCGCCATGGTCGAATTGTATCGCGGGTGCGCCAACGGTTGCCGCTTTTGCCAAGCCGGCTTCTACTACCGCCCCTTGCGCTATCGCAGCGCCCAAAAAGTGGCCGACATCTGCAAGGGCGTCATAGACCGCACGGGCTATGCCGAAATATCCTTGGGCAGTTTGTCTACGGGCGACTACCCGCATTTGCGCGAGTTGTTGCACACGTTGCGCCCCGAGGCCGACCGCAGACACGTCAATTTGGCGTTGCCTTCGCTTCGGCTCGACACCTTTGACGGCGAGTTTTCGGAAGGCGCGCGCAAGTCGTCTTTGACCTTTGCCCCCGAGGCGGGTACGCAAAGGCTGCGGGACGTCATCAACAAAAACATCACCGACGAGGACATCAATCGCAGTTTGACCCTTGCTTTTCGGCAGGGTTACAACAGCGTCAAACTCTATTTTATGCTGGGCCTACCCACCGAAACCGACGAGGATCTGGCGGGCATTGTGGAGATTTGTTCGCGCATACGCGCGCTCTATCGTGCCGAGACGGGCAAAAAGGACGTTACCGTTTCGGTCAGTTGCAACGCCCTCATTCCCAAGCCCCTCACGCCCTTCCAGTGGGAGGCGCAGATCAGCACCCAAGAGATGTTGCGCCGCCAACTGTTGCTCAAAAACGCGTTGCGTGCGGTGAAGGGCGTTACTTTTCACTACCACGACAACACCGTCAGCGAGTTGGAGGGCATTTTTGCCCGTGGCGACCGCCGATTGGCAAAGGTGATAGAATACGCCTATCGCCACGGCGCGTGCTTCGATGGCTGGACGGAACATTTTAAGTACGACGTGTGGAAAGAGGCGATCGCGGCGTGCGGCATAGACGAGCGCGTCTATCTGGATAGCCAACCGTTGGACAAACCCCTGCCGTGGGAGTTTATCGACTGCGGCGTGACCCGCGGGTATTTGTTGCGTGAGCGCGAGCGCGCCTATCGCAACGAGGCCACGCCCAGCTGCCTCAAAGGCTGCCAAGGGTGCGGGTGCAAGTGCGCCGCCATCGGCAAAGGGGGTGGAGTATGATCACGCTCAAATATTGCAAGCGGGACGCGTTGATATATGTGTCCCACATCGACTTGTTGCGCCATATGGAGCGCACGTTGCGGCGTACCGATCTGCCCGTTGCCTATAGCCAAGGGTACAACCCGCATATGCTGGTCAATTTGGGCATAACGTTGCCTTTGGGTGTGGCCAGCGTGTGCGAATACGTTACCGTAGACGTGGACGTGTCCCCCGCCGTCTTTTTGGCGCGTTACAATGCCTGTTGCCCTGCGGGGCTTGCGGGCTTGGCGGCGTGGCAAGTGCCCAAAAATCCCAATTTGGCGGGCGTCGTGTCCGCTGCGGACTATCGCTTTGCGGGCGCGTTGGGCGACAAATCCGCCGCCGTGGGAACGTTGGCCGCCAGGGGCAGTTACGTCATTGCCTATCCCACCAAAAAAGACCCGTCTGCCCAAAAGGACGTGGCGCCTTTGCTCTATGCGTTGCGCGCCGATCGCGAGGGGCTCAACGTGTGTATGGCCGCAGGCAACACCACCGTGCGACCCCAAGCGCTGATTGCCGCTATCGAGAGCGAATTCGGCGTGCAATTCGATCTGTGCGGGGTCACCAGGCTTGCGCAGTACGTGCGCACGCCCGAGGGCGCACTTTCGGACGTGGACGCAATGCTCGACGGACTGGCACAAGACAAGGCCTATGTTTGATACGCTGTGGTATAGCCTGCAAGCGGGCGCATACGCCTATTTCGACAAGGGCAAACTGTGGGCATACGGCGCTCTGGCGCAAGGCGAGCGGGTGTACCGCGCCAAGGTCGTGCGGCGAGCCGCGGGGCTGGCGGGTGCGTTTGCCGACGTGGGCGGCAGGCGCGTGTTGGTGCGTTGCGAGGGCGAGCCCTTGCCCCAAGAAGGGGATCATATCTACGTTTGGGAGGCCGAACCGCCCAAAGAGGGAAAGTTGGCGGTGTGCCGCCTACACCCCACCTTGGCGGCGGAGTTGGCCATATTGGTGCCCGACGGGCGCGAGGTTCGCTTTGCCAAAGGCGTGCCCGAGGCGGTGCGCGAGGCCTATCGACAACGCATTGGCGACGGGGTGGGCTGCATCGTGCGCAGTGCGGCCACTTTGGACAATATGGCGCAGACCTTGCGCCAAATAGAGGAATTGACGGCGATTTGGTCGCAAATAAAGGCCCACGTGGGGGTGGGATTGGTGTACCAAGCCCCCCAAGACCATGCGGCCTATATGCGCGAAGCGCGCGAGGTCGTGTGCGACGACCAAACGTTGTGCGCGCGGTATGGCGCCCGATACGACGTTGACGTTGGCCAACGCATAGCGCAAACGGTCGTGCCGGAGGTGAACGCTCTGTGCGCCGAGGTGGCCACCCCCGAGGGCGTGCGGTTGGTAATAGAGCACACCGAGGCTTGTTGGGTGATAGACGTCAACAGCGGCACGTTTGCCGCCAATATGCCATACGATGCCTATGCCTATGCCGTCAACGCGGCGGCCGTCCGCGAGGTGGTGCGCCAGCTGTGCTTGCGCGACGTAAGCGGCGCTATCGTGGTGGACTTCGTCAATATGAGCGCGCCCTATCGCGCCAAATTGATGCAACTTGTCGCCGAAGAAGCGGCCAAGGATAGGCGGCTAAAAGTGGTGGATATGACCAAATTGGGCTTGGTGGAGATGACGCGTAGCGCCAAATAGGGGGTAATATGACCAAAAAACAACTGGCAATAGTCGTGGTATTGTGGGTGTTGACCGCAGCATTGTTGACGACCGGCATAGTGCTGTCGGCAATAGGGCTGCGCACTTTGTTGGGCGGATTTTTGGACGCCGCCTTTGCGCCTTTGTCCGGGGAGTCGTCGGGTAGTATATTGGACTACGAGGCCGACCCCAAGCACGTTACCATGGCGGTGGTGGGCGCGGCGTGTTTGCTGGCGGGATCCGTTCTGTTTACGGTGTCGTACCGTATGCAACGCAGCTTCGGCCGCGACAAGCGATCCGTGCCGTCCGCCCAAAGTCAGGCGCAAGCCATTTTGCGCGACATAGGCTTATCGTCCGAAAATCGTGCGCCCCAAAGTACCGCCGAACGCTATTGCGTGCGGTGCGGTCGTCCCATTGATAGCGCCGAGTACGCCTTTTGCCCCTACTGTGGCGCCAAGGCGGTGGAGATAGAACAAGTGCAACCGACCGCCCCTCGCAAGTGTATGTATTGCGGCGGTGCGTTGGACGAAAATGAGGAGGTATGCCCCGTATGCGGGCACAAGGTGAAATGAAAGATTTTGTGTTGTATGCAAAAATAGACGATCAATGGGTCGAAGCGGCCCGCTATGCCGACGGCGAGGGCTTTTTGGGCGCAATAGAACGCTATTTTGCCATGAAGCGCGGCGAAGGCAAGGCAATGGACGACTGCGACCGCGTGCTGGCGCTGTTGCAGGCGCCGTGCGTGGTGGCGCGCAACAAGATAGGCCTATGCAAGCGCGCGTTGCGTCATTTTGACGAGATAGGCTATTGCAACGAGTTGGTAGAGGCTTTGGACGAGGCCAAATCGGCGGGCGCCGCCGCCGTGGGCTGGGGCACAAGCGAATTGGATAGCATTGCGCCGCACGACTTCGGCGATATGCAAATATAGGGGGTAAACCATGAAACGTTGGTATAAAGTAGGGATTGTTGTTTTGTTGGTGGTGTTGGCAATGAGCCTTGCCGCCTGCAACTTGATAGACGAAATGATGGACCGTGTGGCCCAAGAGCTGGACAAAGAGGGCTTCTTCGACGATTTGCCCGACCCCACAGCCGCCGACGGTTCGGGCGCCGACGCCGACGATAACACGCCCGGCCGCACCACGGACAAGACGGACGTAGAGGCGCAAACGGGCGACGTTGTGTTGGCCGAGGGCGACCTGAGTTTTCACTTCCTTACGCTCGGCAATAAATACACGGGCGACAGCACCTATATCAAAATAGGAGACGTGGATATTCTCATCGACGCGGGCAGCCGTCAAAATTCGGCCGCCACCATCATCGACTACGTGGGGCGCTATTGCACCGACGGCGTGCTGGAGTACGTCATTGCCACCCACGCGCACCAAGACCATATAGCGGGCTTTGTGGGCACCAAAGGAGTGGGCGTATTGGGCGCCTTCGAGATAGGCACCATCATCGAGTTTGCGCGCACCAACGCCACCAGTAGCATCTACAACAGCTATTGCGCCGCCCGCGACGCGGCGGTTGAGCGCGGCGCCAAGGCCTACACGGCGTTGGAGTGCTGGAACAACCAAAACGGCGCGCAACGCAGCTATACGTTGGCCGAGGGCGTAACGATGGACGTGTTGTACAACTATTACTACGAGCACGATACGTCGGACGAAAACGACTATTCGGTGTGCGTTATGTTCAACTACGGCGACAGCCACTACCTCTTTACGGGCGACCTCGAAAAGGACGGCGAAAGCTATTTGGTGGACAACAACGATCTGCCCCATTGCAAATTGTTCAAGGGCGGCCACCACGGCAGCTACACCGCGAATACCGCCAAGTTGATGCAGGCGGTGCAGCCCGACGTGGTGTGCGTGTGCTGTTGCTGCGGCTCCACCGAGTACACTGCGGTAGACGCCAACACCTTTCCTTCGCAGGCATTTTTCGAGCGAGTGTTGCCATACACCGATCAAATATTCGTTACCACTATGGTGCAGATCGTGCCCGCCGAGGACGATGACGACGACGTAGACGAGATAGGCGTGGATATGAACGGCAACGTCGTGGTGGTTACAGACGGCACGTCGCTTGCGGTCAACTGCTCGGCTTCCGCCACGCCCGCGCCCTATACGCAATGGTTCGAGGAGCATCGTACCTGGCCGGAAGGCGTGCGCGAGCAATATCAAAAAGAGGAGTCGCAGGCGGGCGAACAAACCGCCGATGAAAACGCCCCCGCCCCGGAGGACGCGGAAAACGGGGAAACGGGTGAGCAAAACGGATAGCCCTCGCCGCAAAATACCGAGGACAGCCGAGAACAAGACAACGCATGCCGCAATGGCAAAACCGCCGCAAGGGAATTTTCCTTGCGGCGGTTTTCGTTTGGCGCTCTTTGCCTCTATTCGGCCAACACTTCGTGGTAGACCACCCAGTATCCCTCGTCGCCGTCGCCCAGCCATTCGGCGTTGGGTGAAAAGGGGCGTTGCCGCCAACCTTGTACGCCGTAGCACAGGTGCGTGAGGGTGGGCGTGCTGTCGTACAGCAAACCCAAAAAATAGCGGCTGTCGCCCTCGCCGACTTGCACCCACCTGCTGCCCTCCATCAGCGCCTCGAGGGGCGGGTAGGGAGGATAGTAGTCGAAACTTTCGAGCACGGGCGCCAGGTCGGCAAGCGGTAAGCCTTGCGCCTCGTCGTCCGTTTGCACCTCTGCTGTGATGGTGGGCTCGGTTTGCTCGTCGCGGGCAGGCTCGGGCATATCCTCGGGCAACGCCTCGATGGTCGGGGTCTCGTCGAGCCCCACCACGCCGAAATCGGAAAGGTCCACACCGTCGGGCGGGGTCGTCGCCTCGGGCGCCGTTTCCTGCGGGGCGGCGGGCAAACTTTGGGCGGCGTATTCGTACAGTTCTGCGGCGACAAAGTCGTGCCATAGTCCGTCCGCCGTGCCCCAAGCCAGCATTTTGCCCTCGGCGTCGAGATAGGCCGCCCACAAGCCGTCGTTCGATAGCGCTTCGCCTTGCCAGCGCCCTTTTTTGGCTGTGGCGGTCGTCCAATGGCGGCTTTTGCCGTCCCCCCACACCAAAACGCCGCCTTGCGGTAGGTCGTGCAGGGTGTAGTCGACGGTGGTGCCGACGTGGGGTTGCGTTTTGCATTTGAGGGTAGCCGAGCCGCTACCTTTGAGCAACAATAGGGTGCAATAGAGCATAGTTTACCTCTTGATACGTTCGGTCTGGTCTTGCATATAGGCGAGCAAAGCGAGATACGCCTTGGTGGCGCGCGTGGTGGCGGCGGGTGTGACGACAGCCGCTTCGGTCGGGCGAGCGGGCGCCCGACGCTTGTAGGGGCCGAATTTGGCAATAGAATGGCCCGACCTCAACTTTTTTGCCTCAAATGATTGCAATAAACCATACTTTGTTATATAATTATGCTCTAAGAGTATCTATTATGCGCCACTATGCGCTTAGGAGAGAATATGAAAAAGAAAATTATCATCGTCATCGCCGTTCTTTTGGTCGCCGCCTTTGTGCTGGCAGGCTGCGAGAGCTACAAAAACGCCACCTTCGACGCGGGCGACACCACCGCCGCCGTAGAGTCCAATGGCGGCAGCGTCGTCAAACAAGGCGACTACGTCTATTTTATCAACGGTTACGCCGACTACCAAACCAAAGCGCAAGACAACTGGTTTGGCAACGTGTTGAAGGGTGCTATTATGCGCATCAAAACGGCGGACTTGGCCGATATGAGCAAGGCCGAGGTCATCGTGCCCAAATCGGTGGTGTCCTCCGCTTCCAATACCGGTTTTAGCATTTACGGCGACTATATCTACTACGTCAGTCCCTCCGTGTCGGAGGATCGCTCGGGTTCGGTGCAAAAAGACGATTTGCAATTTTTGCGCACGGGGCTCAACGGTCAAAACACCCAGGTCATTTTGGAGATTGCCGACGGCACCTCTACCCAATACAAATATACGTCCAAAGGTTTGACCTATGTGAAAGACGGCGACTTGTACTTCAAGTCTACCGAGACCAAAAAGTTCAAAAAGGACAAAGACGGCGAGTTGATCGCCGAGGACGTCACCGTCTTTATGCCCGTCAATCAATACTATAAGGGCGAGACGACTACCGACGACGTCGTGTTCTACACCAAGTCGAGCGAAGGCACCTACGACTACACCCAATCGATGTACGCCTACGTGCCCGGCGGCGAGGCCAAAGAGATCATCGGCAAAAACACCTTCGTAACGGACGCTACCGCCCCCGATCAAGCCTACAAAAACCAATTCAGCTTTGGCTTTTTGGGCGCTGCTACCGAGGCCAACGGCGACGTGACCTTGGCCTATACCAAG
>Ga0310695_10005444_pt1 | contig 22220 bp, 20 predicted proteins | sample RumenRJG_04DNA_FD_203882 | JGI IMG/M metagenome (GOLD analysis project Ga0310695, IMG submission 203882) | Bovine rumen microbial communities from Lethbridge, Alberta, Canada - RJG_04 (v2) (version 2) | ecosystem: Host-associated > Mammals > Digestive system > Stomach > Rumen | place: Canada...
GGCAAAGGAAAAGGCTGAAAAGGAAAAAGCCGAGAAGCTGGCAAAGGAAAAGGCTGAAAAGGAAAAAGCCGAGAAACTGGCAAAGGAAAAGGCTGAAAAAGAAAAAGCCGAGAAACTGGCCAGAGAAAAGGCGGAGAAGGAAAAAGCCAAAAAGAAAACCGACCAGGATCTGGATGATTTTCTCAACAGTCAGATTAATGGTCCGGGCAAAAACACCGGAACCGGCAAGGGGTCGACCACCAAGGATCAGGGAACAGGAGCAAATCCGGGAAATCCAAACGTCAAGGGTGATAAACTTGCATACCAGAATCTGCTGCAGAATTATCTGGCCAACAAGATTATCGGCAATCGATCAATGGTTGGAAAGACTGTAAAACTTTCCTTTAGGGCAAGCCAGAACGGATTGATCTACAAGATTAACGGATGTTCCGGTGACGCCGATTTGTGCCAGGCTCTGGTGGACACCATCAGGGGACCGTGCCAGAACAAGATTCCTAATATTCCGGCATCAATATATGATGATGGCAATATTGAATTAAGCTATACATTTAAGACAAGGTAAAATTAAATAGGATTCAAATGAAAAAATTAATTATAACAATAATGCTTTTCTTTACAGTTTATTGTTTTAATACTGCATATGCAGCTTTGGAACTGGAAATTGTCGGCGGTCAGGATATCGGTTATCCTATTGCGGTTTCCGATTTCGCAAGTCAGACCAATCCGCAGGTTGCAAAGGATCTTTCGGCTATTGTCCGCAACGATCTGATGTTCAGCGGCAAGTTTTCCCCTCTTTCTCCTTCACGCATGCCTCAGCAGGCATCAGACCGCAATCAGCTTAAACTGGATTTGTGGCGCGAACTTGTCAATGCTGTTGCAGTAGGAAATCTGGAGACTGTCGGAGACAAGTTCAAACTTACTGTTCAGCTGGTTGAGGTTGCTGGCGGCGATGTAATCATTTCAAAGGCTATAACCTTCGGACGCAGCCAGTTGAGAACAGCGGCGCATACCGTATCAAATCAGATTTATGAGGCGATTATTCATGAAAGAGGTGCCTTCCTGACCAAGATTGCATATGTAAGTGTAAAGCACGGTCAGCAGTATCCTTATCAGCTGGTGGTTGCCGATTATGACGGTTACAATGAACAGGTTATTCTTCGTTCCCGTGAACCGATAATGTCGCCGACCTGGGATCCAAAGGATACTCGTATTGCCTATGTGAGTTTCGAATCCCGTCATCCTGCGATTTTTATTCAGAACTACAAAACCAAGCAGCGCATTAAAGTTGCACAGTTTAACGGTATCAACGGAAGTCCCGTTTTCTCTCCTGACGGTTCCCGTATGGCAATGGTGCTGTCCAAGGACGGCAACCCTGAGATTTATGTTCTCGATATCGCGGCAAAAACACTGCATCGCATAACCAACAACCGTGTTATTGATACCGAGCCTTCATGGGATCCTTCCGGAAACTATCTTTATTTCACATCCGAGCGCGGCGGACGCCCGCAGATTTACCGCGTAAGTGTAAATAATCCGAACGATGTAACACGTGTTACCTGGGATAATGTGGCCAATCTCGATCCTGTGGTTGCGCCTAACGGCAGGAGCATAGCCTTTGTTTCACGCGTTGAAAACTCGTATCGAATTGCCACTCAGGATCTTGACACAAAGTATATGATGGTGCTTACCAATAATAAATTTGATGAAAGTCCGAGTTTTGCACCTAACGGCAGCATGATTATCTACGCTACAATGGTAAGAGGAAAGAAGAGCCTCGCTCTCGTTTCCGCTGACGGAAGATTCCAGGCCAATCTGCCTTCAAGTTCAGGTGCTGTAAGCGCCCCTGCATGGTCTCCGTTTTTCAGGTAGCAATTTATATTTCGTTCGTAAAAGTTTATAATGGTTTAAATTTTACGGCTTGTGATACGAACGTATACGGCAGGCAACCGTAAAGGTTGCTTTGATTTAAAAATAAAAGATTGGAATTTATAAAAATCTAAAGATCGGTAAGGATTTTAAAATGAAAAAATTATTAATGTTATTTGTTTCAGTTATGGCTTTATCAACACTGACAGCCTGCGATAGTACAAATTCGGCAAGAATCGAGGAAGGCGGTGATATTGATTCATCTTTGATTGATGATTCCGGTGTTATTACCGTTGATTCTAACTATACTGACAATTACAACCTGTCTGCAGCTGATCGTCAGAAGTTTGAAGCATTAAAACAGGATAACATGATTTACTTTGCTTATGACAGCGATCGTATTGCTCCGCAGTATGAAGGTCTGATTCAGGCTCATGCAACCTTCCTGAGAAATCACCCTGAAATCACCGTGATTATTGAAGGTCATACAGATGAAAGAGGAACACCTGAATATAATGTTGCCCTGGGCGAAAGAAGAGCCAAATCCGTTGCTCTTTATATGCAGAATCTCGGTGTGGCCGCTGCTCAGATGTCAATCGTAAGCTACGGCGAAGAAAAACCTCTGGATCTGGGCATGACTGAAGAGGCTTTCGCAAAGAACCGACGTGCAGTACTGTCATACTAACAGCAAACTGTAATTTCTATACCAGTAAATATACAGCAGTTAAAATATCTTTAACTGCTGTTTATTTTTTTTCGTAATCTGTTTAATAAAAATTATCAGGCGTTTTTCAGGAACCGATTTAAGAATTGCAGTCATTGTCTGCTGTCCATGCCGCATCATCCGGAATTCCGTCAGCGGAGAAATATTTAACGACTGTTTCACTTTTCTAAAATTATTAGTAAATTCGAGCGCCGCTTATCTGTCATGCTCCAGGTTTGATTTAAAAAATCCTTATATTTAAATTTTTCGTTCTGCACTGAGTTTCTGTTTTTTGATGCTTGCGGGAAAATTTGCCGATTAAAAAAAATTATTTTGAATCAGGCATACAACTTTAATATTTAAATGTTGTTATAATAACTTATATTGGATTATTTGGGTGCGGATTATAATTATGAATTTCAGATTAAAATATTTGGGAATTGTTTTATTCGGTTTAACTTTGCCTTCCATGGCCGGTGCCACCAGTGTTGCCGATCTGGAAAGACAGATCAGGGCTTCGGATCAGGCAAGACTTCAGATGCAGCAGCAGCTTGATTTAATGAATCAGGATCTTAATGATTTAATCGGAAGACTTGAGGTTACAAACAATGCAATAAATGATTTGCAGAAAAATCAGCAGGAACTTTTTCAGCAGATTTCTGATTTGACGGCAAGGATCAACCAGCTGCAGAGCGGTGGAGTCAAGCCTGCATCAGGACAGAACAGCACAGGCAGAGATACCGGTGCCAAACCTGATGTCAGGGAAGACAAACCTAAACCGTCCTCTCCTTCCACTCTGACTCCTAATGAAAAGAACGATTATCAGAAAGCGGTTACTCTGGTAATGCAGGACAAGAATTACAATGCCGCAATAGATGCTTTTAATGAATTCAACAAGAAATATCCTGATTCATCTCTGATCAGCAATGCAAATTTCTGGCTGGGCGATTCATACTATAAAACCAATCGTCTGACAGAATCCAAGCAATGCTTTTTAAATGTTGTGAAGGATGAAAATGCTGTAAAAAGAGCGGAAGCTCTGTATAAGCTGGGACTTATTTCTGTAACGGAAAACAATAAGGATTATGCCCGAAAGTTCTTCCAGCTGGTTGTTCGCGACTATTCAGGCACAACAACAGCAAGACTTGCTGAAAACGAACTGAAGAAACTCAAATAGGCAAAGGCTTAAATAATTTTAATTATGCAATGTACAGAGGTTGACATGAATTACGGATTTTTTGAGGAACTGGCTGAAATTCTGGCTGAACAGTCTGCGGCAAAAGGCAGGGAAAAAGTATCAGAGGAATTTATCGATCATATTGTAAAACCGGCATCCGTGGAATTTGCAGATGATCAGGATTTGCAGAATGCCGTGGAGCAGGAGGCCATAGATCCAATATCCTTTTACAGTCTGATCGCAAACACGGAAGATACTTCATCAGGTTCGGCAGAAGATAAATCGCAGTTCATGCTTGAAAGAGCGAGAGAGTTCTTTAATGTGAAATCAGATGTTCCGGAAGATCTTGATGAAATACCTTCCATTGATGCAGATTTGACAGATGTTGACAACAATCAAATCTGGGATGTCTTTAATGCGCTTAATAATCTCAGTCACTCACGTCCGGCAGCCGGACAGAAGAACGGAGAAACATCTGCTCTTGAAGCTCTTCTTCCTGTTCTGGGCACATTGCTGGGTGGCGGAAATTCGTCTTCAGGCGCCGGCGGAGCGCAGACTCAGACCCGGCAGAGAACATCCGGACAAAGAACCGCATCGGGTGGCAACGGTCTGGATCTCAATGCAATTCTGCAGTTCGCTTTTCAGTTATGGCCTGAACTCAGAAATATCAATCTCGGTGCTCTCGGCGGAATTCTGGGCTCGATACTTGGCGGGACAGACAATCAGAATCATGGTGCTCGGAATCAGCAGAATGATCCATTCGCCCGGCAGGGCAATGCCGGCGGTGCAGTGAATCAGAAACCGCAGGATCCGCTTGGTGATCTGATGTCGGCAGGTTTGGATTTTCTTGGAAAAATGATGAAAAAATAATTTAATCAAGTCGCTGCATGTATTTGTTTGAAACTTCTGCGGTGTTCATTATCGGTTTTGTTGCTGAAACTGCAGAGGAATATTATTAAGACATTGAATGCAGTGTCTGTTTTTCCCTTTCACCGGCATTTTATCGTATTGCGGTGACTGCAGTCTGAAAATTAATAAAATGCTGAAATCAATTTAAAATATATAAAATTTAAAAGGCCACGTAAATCGTTTCCGGTTTTCGTGACCATGTCTTGCTCTGTTCCGTTGTTTGTTTTTATTATGCCTTCCAGTCATCGGTGAATTCGATATTGCCGTCCTGGTAAGCCCATGTAATCTTTGAGTATGTGAAGCTTACGTCCTCCATATCGTGGTATGGCTTGTTCTCAGGCAGGAATGTTGTCGGTGTGTTTTCGCCCATTTCAACAATCACTGCATCATTGATGGTAATCTTGTAGTAAAGTTCCTCTTCACCGGTTGGTTTGATGCGGTAGAAATCCAGTTCAACATCAACCTGTTCACCTCTGCAGCATGCCGCAAAAAGTTTTGGAGATGCAACATCCTTGGCTTTGGTTACGGTTAACGGATGATGGATGCGCTGACCTGTTGGCAGACCTGTGTGGGTATCCTTAGGTATCTCAACCTTGTGATCCAGTGCGTAAACCAGGATCTTGTCCTTCTTGTCTCCGCCCTGATCGCATGAACCTTTGATTTCGCCCTGGTTTTTGCCGGTAACTTTCATATACATTGTTAAAGCCATAATACACGCTCCATGAATTGTTAATAAAAATGAACCTTGTGAGTTCTGACGCCTTTCATTAAGTTAAACGAAAGAGCTTATAAAAGGTTACTCCTTTTTTCTTTTAAATATTTGCGTCTGATACAAAAAAATTAAAAATCACATGTAATTTTTGTGATGCGGTTAATAAAAATGCTGCATTTATTTTTTTTGGTTAAATTTAAGGCTACCGAATGCAAAGTCAGTAAAATAGTAAAAAAAGTATTTGCAAAAAACGAAAATTATATATATTATATGCACCGTTGAAACGCAAAAGCGATGGAAACAGACTGCGTGGGTCGTTAGCTCAGTCGGTAGAGCAGCGGACTTTTAATCCGTTGGTCGAGAGTTCGAATCTCTCACAACCCACCAATGGTTGCTTAGCTCAGCTGGGAGAGCATCTCCCTTACAAGGAGAGGGTCATAGGTTCGATCCCTATAGCAACCACCAGTTTGGGTCGTTAGCTCAGTTGGTAGAGCAGTTGACTCTTAATCAATTGGTCCCGGGTTCGAATCCCTGACGACCCACCACTTTCGTTTCAAGTCCAGTGGTTGCTTAGCTCAGCTGGGAGAGCATCTCCCTTACAAGGAGAGGGTCATAGGTTCGATCCCTATAGCAACCACCATTTTTTTTATCTGATATATTTCCCTCCTGATTTAATTATTTCGTTTGCAAAATATGAGTCTTGCAAAGACTGAGGAAGAAAAGAACGAACTCAGAAACGTTTGGAATGCAGCGAAAGATAAATTATCAGTTCTTGGCGAACATACTTGGAAAATTTACCGTGAATATGCGAATGCTCGCAAAAACGGCAACGACATTCTTGATTTCAATGACATTGCATGGGAAAAGGATATACCGGAAATCGTTAGACTTCTGAGAGAAAACGGAATTACCGAATTCACCATGTCAAGTACTTGGAGTAGCACTGTGAAAGTTTGCATGGCTTTTGTAGAATGCGGATGCACTTTAACCGGTATGACAAAGATTAAAGGCTACAAAACTTGCTCATTAACCAAAAAGAATGAACATGAAATACTGTCAGCATATGTATTTAAAGTGAACTAAGGATTATTGAATGCAGTTTAAAGATTTTCTTGAAATCGATGAGATGTCAACGGTTTCAAGAAGTTCAAACATGTTTATCGCTGTCAACCCCGATATTCACCGTGTCGGGGATGAATACTTTAAACTTTATAATGCAAACATCTTAAACAATGCCGATAAGGTCATTAGTATACACTTTCAAAGCATCATAAATTTGCATTTTTTATTTTTGTAATTCATATTTGCTGTTTTTACCGGTAAAAGAGCATGCTGCACCTGCGGTTTAATCAATAGTTTTCTGCATATGCCTTGAGCCGTATGTCATTTCCTTTCCTGAGAATTACTGCTGATTTAAGATGTTGAAATATGAGATATTTGACAGATTAATCAGAATAATGATTAATTTTAGAACAAATGATTTTTATGTGAAAATACGTCTGAAGCTATATACTGTGCGGTTCTTCAATGATAAATGGATTAAAATTAATAAATCACCGCCAAAAAAGTATTTGCAAAAATTTCAAAATCTATTATCATATGCACCGTTGAAACGCAAAAGCGATGGAAACAGACTGCGTGGGTCGTTAGCTCAGTCGGTAGAGCAGCGGACTTTTAATCCGTTGGTCGAGAGTTCGAATCTCTCACAACCCACCAATGGTTGCTTAGCTCAGCTGGGAGAGCATCTCCCTTACAAGGAGAGGGTCATAGGTTCGATCCCTATAGCAACCACCAGTTTGGGTCGTTAGCTCAGTTGGTAGAGCAGTTGACTCTTAATCAATTGGTCCCGGGTTCGAATCCCTGACGACCCACCACTTTTGTTTCAGATCCCGTGGTTGCTTAGCTCAGCTGGGAGAGCATCTCCCTTACAAGGAGAGGGTCATAGGTTCGATCCCTATAGCAACCACCACTTTCGGGTCGTTAGCTCAGTTGGTAGAGCAGTTGACTCTTAATCAATTGGTCCCGGGTTCGAATCCCTGACGACCCACCACCTGTATCTTTAAGCCTTCTTTATTATTCCCATCTTCGTATTGATTGATTGCGGTTTTTGCTTTAAAATTCACACATCTGTTTTTGTGCGTTCGATCACTGGTGATTGAATAATCATAATATTTCAGTGCCTTTGTTTTTAAATTGTTTTCATATATTAGATTAGGTGGGTCAGATGGATTTATCTCAGTTCATGCCTAAAGATTTGGTTTATCCAAAAGCGGCTGTTTCGTTGACTGAAGAAGAAAAGAAGGATTATGCGGATAAGATTGCCCGTGTATTGAAGGAGCAGAATGCCGCAGTGATTGCCCATTACTACTGCAATGATGACGTGCAGGCTCTGGCCGAGTCGACCGGCGGTTTTATCGGCGATTCGCTCGAGATGGCAAAATGGGGCAAGAGATCATCCTATGACAAGCTGATTGTATGCGGTGTGCGCTTTATGGGAGAAACCGCAAAGATTCTAAGTCCTGAAAAAACAATTCTGATGTCGACTCTGAGCGCTGAATGTTCACTTGATTTAGGCTGTCCAGCAAAGGAATTCGGAGAATTCTGCGATCAGCATCCCGATAGAACCGTTGTTGTTTACGCAAATACCTCGGCAGCAGTAAAGGCGCGTGCCGACTGGGTTGTAACATCGTCAATCGCGGTTGAACTTGTGGAATATCTGCATTCCCGCGGAGAAAAGATCATCTGGGCTCCCGATCGTCATCTAGGCTCATACATTGAACGCATTACCGGTGCGGATATGTTAAGATGGCAGGCTCACTGCATTGTTCATGATGAATTCAAGGCACAGGCTCTGGAGAAGCTCATCAGAATGTATCCTGACGCCGCGGTGCTTGTTCACCCGGAATCTCCTGCTTCGGTGGTTCACATGGCTACAGTTGTCGGTTCAACCTCACAACTGCTGAAAGCTGCCGGAACACTGCCTCACAAACAGCTGATCGTTGCTACCGATTCAGGTATTTTCTACAAGCTTCAGCAGGCTTGTCCTGACAAGGAACTGATTATTGCGCCTACCCAGGGTGAAGGCGCAACATGCAAGAGCTGCGCGCATTGTCCGTGGATGGCCATGAACGGTCTGAAGGAAATATATGAAGCTCTTACCGATACAGCCAATACCGCAAAACATGAGGTTATGGTTGATGAGGATATCCGTGTCAAAGCTCTTACTTCTCTGAACCGTCTTCTTGAATTTTCCGATAAGCTGAATCAGAAAAAACAGTTCCAGTAATTTTTTTGCGGCACCGGTCATATCAGCGGACCGTTGCCTTTCCGACCCGTTTAAATCTGCATCCCCTGTTTTAAAGAAAGAAAATGTATATAGCGCGAATTCTGTATCCCGTTAAAGTTCTCGGTCCAGGCAGCCGTATCGGCATCTGGATGTGCGGCTGCCGGCACGGATGCAGGGGATGCGCCAATCCTGAACTATGGGAATTTCAGGAGCAGTACCGGATGCCTGCGGACATTGTTCTGGATGCAGTAAGAGGCATAAGCGGCAAAAATAAGGTTGACGGTTTTACAATTACAGGCGGCGAACCTTTTCTTCAGCCTGAAGCTCTCGCCGAACTGCTTCCCGAACTCCGCCGGATAAGTGGAGATATACTGGTATATACCGGATTTGAATACGAACAGCTGAAAGACAGATATGAAGATCTTCTTGGAATGATTACTGTGTTGATAGACGGAAGATATATTGAATCAAGAAACACTAACTGTTTTCTGCGCGGTTCCGACAATCAGAATATCCGCATCCTTGATCCTTCTTACCGCGATTTTTATCAGAACTATATCAGCAACGGAAAAAATCAGATCCAGAATTTTCCTGCACGGAACGGTTTTATTTCGGTTGGTATCCATCAGGTCGATTACCGTCGTAAACTAGCGGAAAATCTTGCCGCCAAAGGAATTCTGGTGGATTAGTTTTTGATCTACTACAAAAATTCAATAATATGCTTTGTTTTCCTCTTTATGGATTCCAAAAAAGTAATAAAATGATCTACGCGGTTTTCTGATTGAACAGAGGAATAACTATGCGAGTTACTTATCAAATACTGATTGGTGCCGGCAAAAAAGCCTGCGAGGACAGCACATTAATTTACGATCGTGATCATCAGTATCTTCTGCATGAAGGTTATGATTCCATGGATATTTCCGAACCGTGCATAATTGCAGTTGCCGACGGTGTAGGCGGCAATCCGGGAGGACGTGAGGCAAGTACGTTTTCGTTAAGTAAATTAATGGAAAAGTTTCAGGATTTGAAAACTCCCTTTAATCCTGATGAAATCAGCGAAAAGGTTAGACAGATAAATGACGAGCTCATAGCCTATTCCGCTCCGCTGAATGAAAAGTCGATTATGGCCACGACATTCACTTCTGTTTTCTTTGACAATGACCGTGCTTTTGTTGTTCATGCGGGCAATACCAGGGCTTGCGCAATGAACAGCGCCTTTATCAAACAGCTTACAACCGATCACACCACATACCAGTACCTCAGAGATCTCGGCAATTATGAGGCTGCGGAAACCTGCAACAAATCCGAAATCAACAGTTTTCTCGGAGGAGGAGACGCCGGAGGACTGCGCAGACTTGAAATAAGGGAAATTGAACGGGAACGTTATCCGAAATACCTGATACTGACCTCCGACGGTATTCATGAATTTGTAAATATAGACTATTTTGAGGAATTAATGCAGGATGAATCACTGCCGGTACTTGATAAGACCACCTGTCTGATAAAAAACGCGCTGCAGAATTATTCCTCGGATGACAAGACAATTGTGATTGTTGAATTCTGAACAGACGGCAGTTCATGAATGTAATTCGTCTGTTTCCATGCCTTTGAATCCGAGACTCCTGTTTTATTGCAATGAATTATTAATTATTCCTGTTTTATGGTATGAATTTTGTCGTTTTTTGCTGTTTGTACGCTACAATATGCCAGGATAGTGACATCCTTATCAAAAACATGCAATTAATTTTGATAGAATCTGCCTTAATGTTTGCTGATTTTGACGAAAATCGGCATGCCGAAGATAATATGATATAAAAAAACGGCCTTGTTTTTTTGCTTTTAGGGATGACTGAGGGTACGGAGAAATTTATAAAATGCCAAATTTGAATATATCTCATAAACTGATGCTCGTAGTTGCGGCTCTGGTCGTAATCCTGCTGACCACGTTCTGCATGTTTGTTGTAAAAATCAATGCAACATCGCATCTTTTGGAAAATGTTGCCCATCCTGAAAAGGGGCTTGTGGTACTGACAGAAGAATCTCGCTTGCTTCAGTCTATATTCAAGGAATTGCGCATAGCAATGATTAAATATCCTATGACTGTCGGAACCGATGAGCGGAACAAGCAGAAAGAGGCATTTAAAGCTCAGAAACAGAAATTTATCGAAGTGCTGCAGATAATTCAGATGCGCTGTGACGGAAAAAGCGAGCAGTGTGTCGGCATTGCCAAATCAATGATTAATGATCTGGATGATTATGAAAAAGCTTCCTATAACGAGGTTGTAAGACTTACGGAAATCAACGAGAACAGGGAGGCGTATCTTGCCGTTCAGAAATTTCTTGTTCCGATCGGCAGTATAATAGATGCAAAGGTTGATTCTCTTGTTAAGGTGATAGACGAAAAGGTTGAAACTGTGCAGAAGAAACTTGAGAGCGCCACTTCGGTATGGGGAATTGTAACGGTCAATACGCTTGGTCTGCTGCTGACAGTATTCATTATTTCCGTGACAGCAAAATCAATTCTTAAACCTATCAGAATGCTCGGCCATGATGCGGATTTGGTGTCAAAGGGCGATCTCTCCGTTGATATTGACGATTCATCCAATGATGAGATTGGAGTTCTTGCAAAATCATTTAAACGCATGGTGGAAAACCTGCGCGATATTGTTTCAAATCTGGAATCGGAATCCGGCAAACTGAGCACTGAATCAAAAATGCTTATTGAAAACAATAACAAGGTTGATAAAAGTTCAGAGAAAATTCTTGAACAGTCGCTTTCGGTTGCCGCCGCCAGCGAGGAAATGGCCAATATCACCGTAGAAATTTCACATAACTGTACCCATGCATCCAATTCATCAGCGGATGCTCAGAAGATAGTCAGTGAAGGAGTTGACAAGGTTAGATCAACAGTATGCAAGATCAGAGAACATACCGAACATACCAATGAAAGTGCAAGCATGATCTACGAGCTAGGTGACAGAACATCGAAGATCAGCAGTATTGTAGGGACCATTCAGGAAATTGCGGAACAGACCAATCTTCTGGCTCTTAACGCTGCAATTGAAGCGGCGCGCGCCGGCGAACACGGACGAGGATTCGCAGTTGTTGCCGATGAGGTTAGATCTCTTGCTGCGCGTACGTCAGGATCTACAAAGGAAATCAGCGATATGATCACTGCGGTTCAGGAAATGGTTCACAATGCAACATCCAAGATGGATACCAATGTTGCCAAAATGAATGAAATTGCAGAAGACACCGTGGCGATTGAAGAAAGCCTGGCAAGCATCAATCATTCTGTGGAATCTGTACATAATCAGATTATTCAGATTGTATCCGCAGCCGAGCAGCAGGCGGAAACAACGCGGGAAATGTCTCATAATATGCAGCTGATTACCGATGCAACCCGTGCTACAACCCATGAAACCAAGAACTGTCTTGATATTGCCGCAGAGATTGCATCTGTTTCAGAAAATATGAACGGACAGGTATCCAAATTTAATTTATAGATTGGGATAGGACAAACTCAATCTGACAGAGCTGATTACCTGATGCTGCAGGGAGTCGGCTTTTTTTGTTTGTATAATTACGGCTTGATTTTAGAAACGCATGTTACGTCCCTGTTATTTGTTTGTTGTACCGTGATTAAGGAAATTGAAATGTTGAAATTATTTATAGAGGCTGCTGCGGCTGCATGTTTTATCGCAGGAATATCCGATGTCGCCGCTGCCGATATTTTATGGGACAAGACGTTTAAAAAATCAGACAGGGTTGACGTGCAGAAAGTTGAATTCACCAACAGATACGGAATTATGATTGTCGGGGATTTATATCTGCCGTCGAGTGCTTCCGGCAAATATCCTGCCGTTGCAGTTTCCGGACCTTTCTGAGCGGTTAAGGAACAGTCAAGCGGATTTTATGCTCAGGCTCTTGCAGAACGAGGATTTGCAGCACTGGCGTTTGAGCCTTCATTTACCGGTGAAAGCAGCGGTACTCCTAGAAATGTTGCAGGTCCTGATATCAATACCGAGGATTTTTCCGCTGCGGTTGATTTTTTGAGTAACAGTGAATATGTAAAGAGCGATGCGGTTGGTATTCTCGGAATCTGCGGTTTCGGCGGTTTTGCTCTGAATGCCGCCGCCATGGATACGAGAATAAAAGCAACTGTTACAAGTACCATGAATGATATGACCCGCGAATCTGAACGCGGCTACAATGATTCCGTTGATGCCGAAGCCGCTATCAGATGAAGACAGCTCTCAATAAAACCGAACGAGGTTTCCATACGAGATCTATAAATTCAAACGGCAGCTGGAATATGAATTCGGCTCTTTCGCTGATCAATATGCCGATTCTGCAGTACAGCGATGAAATCAGAAATCCGGTACTGATGATTCACGGTGAAAAGGCGCACAGCCGCTATTTCAGCGAGGATGCATTTAAAAAGCTTAAAGGCGGCAACAAGGAACTCCTTGTTATCAGAGATGCAAGTCCTGTGGATTTGTATGACAATCCGGAAAAAATACCTTTTGACAGAATAGCTGAATTTTACAGAAACAATCTCAGGTAGCGGCTGAATCATCCGGAATTTACTGCCGGTAACGCGTGATACGGCGGACGTTGAACAGCAGAAAAAATAAAGGAGACAGCAAATATGTCTCCTTTATTCTGAATTATGCGGACCGGTAATTAATCCACACTGTTAAAGAAATAAACCTTGCGGTGTCCCTTGTTGCGGATTTTGATTTTTTTTACCATTCTGAAATGAGAACGTGCGCGAACAGGTCTCTTTTTAAAAATCGACTTTTTCATATATTTCTGCCTGTATTGTTAATCAAGAATTAATTGACGATAAGTACTGAATAAATTCCGGACTGTTGCGGTTATAGTATTTTATTCCCCAGTTGTCAAAGTTGTACTGTTCGGAATATTCATTCAGTTCATAATCAACATAAAACAAATCGTTGTTGTGAACTACAAAATTGGTAGGGAAGTAGTCTATGTTTATTTTGTTGTTTCTGCAGATTTCCTGAAATCCTCTTACCTGCTCGATATAGCTGTCAATCGGAGTTCCCTGCATAATCAGATCAACAAGAACAGGACCGTCTATATATTCCTTGAGAATTATTTCCTGACTCTTGTCAAAATCGATCATCATGGGCATTTTGATTCCGATCCTTCTGAGGAAATCATAATGAGCAAGTTCCAGTCCTATTTTATCTTCAGGGAATGTGTAGTAATCACATTTTTCATGGTGGATTTTTTTTACTGTGAAAGGATTGTTTTCTTCATCCCTAACCAGGTATGAGTAGCCACCTTTTCCTTTTCCGAGCAAACGCTCAACCTCATACTGGGCATTATGAATATCAAAAACCTGCATAGCTGAAACCGCCGACATTAAAAATCAAAACCTGTCTATTTTGTTAAGTGTATCATATTTTGAACATTTTTCGTATAAAGCAACTTGATTTCTTGTGTAAAAACTGTTCGTTTGTATATTTTTTGATAATATGATTTTTGTAATGCGGCAGTGAGTTTTGCGCATTTCAGAACATGTTGCAACAACAGATGTATTTTTTGCTTTGCGCAATGTTTCTCAGAAAAAAAAACGTACAGAAAATCGTATGCAAATGATTGCGGCGGTCGTGATGACGAATGAAATGTCAAAGCGTGAAAATCAGAATAATCAACGGTATTTAGGTTTTTTTTTAATTTTTTAAAACTTGATCATAGATCTGTTTTTTTTTAAAATTAGCACAACAATATGAATAGATCTATTCGTAGAAAATGTTTCTCATAAATCATGATTTTGCTCTGTGTCAAAGTTTCTAAGAAGTCATTTTTATATTGTTTGGTTCTTTAATTTTTGCTGTATTCTTTATCTGGATTTTTCAGTAAAGAGTATTTGATTTTGTGTGAGAGTATTCTATGGAAATTTTAAAAGGTGCTCCGGCCTTATCTGAATTTCGTGTAAATAAATTATTAGATGAATGTAAAAAGATTGGTCTCAAGGTTGATTCAATCTATGCAGAATTTGTTCATTTCGCCAACCTGAGTGAAGATCTGTCCGGCAAGGAATCAGATGTGCTTGCAAAACTTCTGACCTACGGTCCGACTATCGAACAGCATGAACACAAGGGAACACTGCTTCTTGTTGTTCCTCGTCCGGGTACCATTTCTCCATGGTCATCTAAAGCTACAAATATCGCACAAAACTGCGGCCTGAATAAAGTAAAGCGTCTGGAACGCGGTATTGCCTATTATGTAAATGCGCCGGCAGGCACGGACCTGAGCAGTGTCAAGCCTCTGATCCATGACCGCATGATGGAAGTTGTTTTTGAAGATCTGAAGGACGCTGAAAAACTGTTCGTGTCACAGACTCCTGCCGCAATGACTTCTGTTGATATTCTGAAGGACGGCATCAAGGCTCTTGAAATTGCCAACGTTTCACTCGGTCTTGCACTGAGTCATGATGAAATGGAATATCTGGTTAAGAGTTTTACTGAACTTAAGCGCAATCCGAATGATGTTGAACTTTACATGTTTGCACAGGCTAATTCCGAACACTGCCGCCACAAGGTATTCAATGCCGACTGGGTGATTGACGGTGTGAAGCAGGAGAAATCACTGTTCAAGATGATCAAGAATACCTACGAATGCAACCATGACTACATTTCATCCGCATACAAGGATAATGCTGCAGTAATGGACGGCTCACAGGCCGGAAGATTCTATCCTGATCCGGTAACCAAACAGTATGAATATCATAATGAACCGATTGATATTCTGATGAAGGTTGAAACCCACAACCATCCGACCGCCATTTCTCCTTATCCGGGAGCAGCTACAGGTTCCGGCGGTGAAATCCGTGATGAAGGCGCCACCGGTGTAGGTTCAAAACCAAAGGCAGGTATGTGCGGTTTCTCTGTTTCCAATCTGAGAATTCCTGATTTCAATCAGCCGTGGGAAACCGATTTCGGCAAACCTTCGCGCATTTCCTCCGCACTTGATATTATGATTGAGGGACCTCTTGGAGCGGCAGGTTTCAACAATGAATTCGGAAGACCTAATATTGTCGGTTATTTCAGAACCTATGAAGAAAAGGTTAAAAGCCATAACGGAGAGGAAATCAGAGGATATCACAAGCCGATCATGCTGGCAGGCGGTATCGGAAATATCAAGAAAGAACATATCAACAAGGGCAATATTCCTGTAGGCGCCAAATTAATCGTTCTCGGCGGACCTGCAATGAATATCGGTCTGGGCGGCGGCGCCGCATCATCCATGACCTCCGGTCAGTCTGCCGAGGATCTGGATTTTGCATCCGTACAGCGTGATAATCCGGAAATGGAAAGACGCTGTCAGGAAGTTATAGACTGCTGCTGGCAGATGGGCAGCAAGAATCCGATTCTTTTTATTCACGATGTCGGAGCCGGCGGACTGTCAAATGCTCTTCCTGAACTTGTAAATGACGGTGACCGCGGCGGTGTATTCCAGCTGCGTGACGTGCCTAATGATGAACCTGGCATGAGTCCTTATGAAATCTGGTGTAACGAATCACAGGAACGTTATGTGCTTGCGGTATCCGAGGAGGATTTCCCTACATTCGAAGCAATCTGCAAACGTGAAAGAGCTCAGTTTGCAGTGGTGGGTACGGCAATTGAAGAGCGCAGACTTGAACTTGATGACAGTTACTTCAACAACAAACCTATTGATCTGCCTACCGATGTGCTGCTTGGCAAACCTCCTAGAATGCACAAGAACGTTAAGTCCCTGAAGGCTGACGGAAGGGAATTTTCAACCTCCCACATTCAGCTTCACGATGCTGCCGACCGTCTGCTGCGTCTGCCTACAATTGCTGAAAAAACCTTCCTCATCACCATCGGCGACCGTACTGTTACCGGTATGGTATCACGCGATCAGATGGTTGGTCCGTGGCAGGTTCCTGTTGCTGACAATGCAGTAACAACAGCAAGCTATGACAGTTACTACGGTGAAGCGATGTCCATGGGTGAACGTACTCCGGTTGCCCTTCTGAACTACGGTGCGTCAGCAAGACTGGCGGTGGCCGAGGCTCTGACCAATATTGCCGGCGTTAATATCGGCAACATAGAACGCGTTAAGCTTTCTGCAAACTGGATGGCCGCTGCAGGACATCCTGGTGAAGACGCAGGTTTATACGAGGCTGTTAAGGCAATCGGTGAAGATCTGTGTCCTAAACTGGGAATTACCATTCCGGTTGGAAAGGACTCAATGTCCATGAAGACCAAGTGGGAGGAAAACGGTGTTGCCAAAGAGGTTATTTCACCGCTGTCCCTGATTATCAGCGCCTTCGCCCGTGTAGAGGATGTGCGCAGGACAGTGACCCCTCAGTTAAGAACCGACTGCGGCGACACGTCGCTGATTCTGGTTGATCTCGGTTTAGGAAAGAACCGTCTCGGCGGAAGTGCTCTGGCTCAGGTTTACAAGGAACTCGGAAGAGAAACTCCTGATGTTGAAAGTGCAGAACAGCTCAAGGCATTCTTTGATGCAATGCAGTTCCTGGTTTCCCGCAACAAGATTCTGGCTTATCACGATCGTTCCGACGGCGGTCTGTTTGTAACCATTGCCGAAATGGCATTTGCAGGAAAGACCGGTGTCAAGGTAAGTCTCGATCAGCTCGATGTGGATGATGCCAAGGCTCTGTTCTCCGAAGAACTCGGTGCGGTAATCCAGGTAACAGAGGAAGAGAAGGAAAAGGTTCTCAATATTTTCGCAGGCCACGGTCTCGGAACACATACCTATGTTATCGGCAAGCTGTCATCAGACGATCATATTACCTTCACCCGTGAAGGAAATCCTGTTCTTTCAGATACACGTGTTCACTTCAGAACAGTCTGGGCTGAAACAACTTATCACATGCAGTCTCTGCGCGATAATCCTAAGTGTGCAAAGAGTGAATTCGACGCCAAATTCGATGCGGCGGATCCGGGCCTGAATGTCAAACTGACATTTGATCTCAATGAGGATATTACCGCTCCGTTTGTTAATGTCGGCGTTGCACCTAAGATTGCAATTCTGCGCGAACAGGGTGTCAACTCGCAGAATGAAATGGCTAACGCATTCAAGAAAGCTGGATTTGATGCGATTGATGTTCACATGAGCGATATTCTTTCAGGAAAGGTTTCTCTGAAAGACTTCAAGGCTTTGGCTGCATGCGGCGGTTTCTCATACGGTGACGTGCTCGGCGCCGGTGAAGGATGGGCAAAATCCATTCTGTTCAACAGTCTTGCACGCGACGAGTTTGCAGCATTCTTCAACCGCAATGATACACTTGCTTTAGGTGTGTGCAACGGCTGTCAGATGATGTCAAATCTGCGTGATCTGATTCCGGGTGCGGAATTATGGCCTCACTTTGTAAGAAACGAATCCGAAAGATTCGAAGCACGTTTTGCACTGGTTGAAATTCAGAAATCTCCGTCTATTTTCTTTAATGAAATGAGCGGTTCTCATATGCCGATTGCGGTTTCACACGGCGAAGGAAGAGCTGAATTCAGAGATCAGACACATCTCGATCAGGTTGTTGCCTCAAATCTGGTAGCGGTTAAATTCATCAATAACTACGGTGAACCTACTGTTCAGTATCCGTTCAATCCTAACGGTTCTCCTTTGGGTATTACCGGTCTGACCAATAAGGACGGACGCGTGACAATCATGATGCCTCATCCTGAACGTGTGGTTCGTGCCGTATGCAATTCATGGCATCCGTCAGACTGGCAGGAGGCAAGTCCTTGGCTGAGAGCGTTCCGCAATGCCCGCAAGGCTCTGCAGTAGAACAAACTGACATACAGTAGTAATATATTCTGAAGTTATTAATCCCGGTAACCGATGTGCTGCCGGGATTTTTTTGTTTCCAGGAGCTAAATTGATTTTAAAACTGCAAAATGCAAACAATTTAAGTATAATATAGGGATACGTTTGAAGGAGATAGATATAATGCCTGAAGAGCTAAAAAAACGCTTGATTGGTGCTTTTATACTGATAATACTGTTTACCATTTTTGTTCCTGTATTGATTTCCGGTGAAAATATCAATAAGGATCAGAAACTGCTGGAACAGATAGAGCGTCAGCACGCGTACAGGGAACTTAATGCATCAGGCGATGCAGTCCGCGATGCCGAGCCGGAACCTTCCATTACTGATGAACCTCTTGTTGCCGAACGTCTGGAACAGAACAGCAGAAAATCATCATCCGCAGTACAGGATAAAAACGATCTGGATAATGTAAGAATCGTGGATGATCACCGCAATACTCAGGCGAATACCTCAGGACAGCAGGAAAACAAGCCGCAGAATCCAGGCTCCAGACCTTCAGACAGCAAAAACAGCCAGCAGAATATCAAAACCGCTGACAACAGGGTTAATCAGCAGAACACCAGACCGGCACAGAATACAAAACCTGCTCAGAATACAAAACCTGCGGCGTCGCATACGCCTGTGCAGCCGAAAAATACCGTGACGGTAATCAACCAGGACAGTCATAAGAAAATCGAGGTTCCGATCAAACCTGCAAAGCCGGATCCGAATTACATCTATGACGGCGGCAGAAAGGTTGAAAGCAAACCGATTGTGACCAAGAATCCTATCACAGGTAATCTTGATCGCTATGAATTGAGTGCCGGTGCATATTCAACCAGTACAGCCGCAAAGAATCTTGAAACAAAGATTAAAAAATACTGCGGCGGGGTAACCAAGATTGTTCCGGTTATGAAACCGAATACTCGTGAAAGAATGTTCAGGGTAATCTGCGGCAATTCAACCAATGTTGCCGAGCTGCAGAGAATTCAGGCTCAGCTGAAGCCTTATGTCAGTGCACAGCTGCAGAGGGCCAGATAATGAATGCACCGGAACTCGAAAAGTTTATCAATGATTATCTTAAAACCTCAGAATTCAGGGATTACTGTCCGAACGGAATTCAGGTGGAGGGAAGGACCGAGGTCAGAAAAATTGTAACCGGTGTAAGCGCCACGCAGAAACTGATTGATTATGCGGTATCTGTTAATGCGGATGCGGTACTTGTTCATCATGGAATTTTCTGGAAGGGTGATCCGCAGGCTCTGCGATCTTTCAGAAAAAAAAGAGTCGAAACACTGATTAAGAATGATATTAATCTTTTCGCATATCACCTGCCTCTGGATGCACATCCTGAAATCGGCAACAATGTGCTTCTTGCTGAAAATCTCGGCATAACAATCGACGGCGCCTGCGACAGCGGTGAAAAACATCCGATGGTCCTGAAAGGGCATTTTTCCGCACCTTTATCTCTTGCTGATTTAATTGCTCGTGTAGATCACAATCTTGCCCACAAATCGTTCGCAATCGGCGGTGGCGGTGACATAATTGAAAATGTGGCATGGTGCACAGGCAGCGCGTATGATTTTATCGAACTTGCTGCACAGAACGGTGCAGACGTGTTTATTTCCGGAGAAATTGCAGAACGAACCGTACATACGGCGGAGGAGCTCGGCATAGATTATATTGCCGCTGGTCATCACTGCACGGAGGTTTTCGGAATTAAAAAACTTGGGGAATTGCTTGCAGGCAGATTCGGGCTTGAAGTTGATTTTGTAAATTTCCCTAATAACATATAAAAACAATAATAATTATTATAATAAAAACAGGAAACAGACCTCATGGATACTTTTGTGCCTAAGGTATTAATGGTAGAGGACTCTGCTCCCATCAGAGCGGTTTATTCAGCCTACCTTAAAAACGAACAGATTAATTTAAAGATGGCCGCAACAGGAGAGAAGGCTTTAGATTTAATAAATTCATTTAAACCTCATATCATTCTGCTGGATATTTATCTTCCGGATATGTCTGGAATTGATATTCTTAAAATGATATTTTCCTCCAAACTTGACATCAAGGTAATAGTGGTTACCGGTTCGGATTCCATAACCGATGCTGTGGCTGCCATGCATTACGGTGCCTATGATTTCATGTCGAAGCCGATTTCCGCACAGCGTCTTAAAGTAACATTAAACAATACAATAAACACTCTCCATCTTAATAATCTTGTAACCCAGTATCAGTCGCACCAGTCTGCTCAGTTTGTAGGATTCATCGGTGCGTCAAAGGTAATGCAGGGAATTTATCAGACAATCGAGAGGGTGGCACCGTCCAAGGCGTCCGTGTTTATTACCGGTGAAAGCGGTACCGGCAAAGAGGTCTGCGCCGAGGCGATACATAAGCTCAGCAGCTGCAAGAACGGCAGATTCATCCCGCTCAACTGCGCTGCGATTCCTAAGGATTTGATGGAAAGTGAAATTTTCGGTCATGTGAAAGGTGCGTTTACCGGAGCTCTTACCACCCGTGAGGGTGCGGTGGGACTTGCCGACGGAGGTACTCTGTTTCTTGATGAAATCTGTGAAATGGATCTGTCGCTGCAAAGCAAACTGCTCAGGTTTCTGCAGACCGGAAAATATTACAAGGTCGGCTCCAACGAACTTGAATCCGTGGATGTCAGAATTGTCTGTGCCACAAATCGCAATCCGATGGTTGAGGTGAAGGCTGGAAGATTCAGGGAGGATCTGTATTACCGTCTGCACGTTATCCCTATTGCACTGCCGCCGCTGCGCGAGCGCGGAGATGACGTCGAACGAATTGCGCAGAAGTTTCTGATTGAGTTTTCCAAGGAGGAGAAAAAATCATTCTCCCGTTTCAGTCTGCGTGCAAGCCAGCTTCTTATGTCGTATGACTGGCCTGGCAATGTAAGACAGCTGCAGAATGTTGTTCGTCAGATTGTTGTAATGAATGACGGCGCCGAGGTAACAGAGGAAATGCTGCCAGATACCATTCGCAGTTTTGTCAACAAGGAATACGAGGTTCCAAGCGGGGTTCTCGGTTCCGTGCCTCGTCCGTACGATCTGCAGAACGCGGAACGGGGATTTACGGTTAAGCCTCTTGCCCAGGTTGAACGCGAGACAATAGAAAAAACAATTAATTTCTTCCACGGAAACATAGAGCGTGCCGCGCAGGCTCTTGAAATTAATTCCTCCACAATTTACCGCAAAATGAAAGTGTGGAGCAGACTGGATAAGGGAACTGATTAATTTTTCAGTAAAACTGAATTCAAAATATAATGAATACAGGGGATAAAAAATGGATCTCATTGATATAAATGTGTTGAAACAGATTGGAAATGATGTGGGACTGGATGTCTTTGACAGTCTTATAGAAATTTTTATTTCAGATTCGGAAGAACGCCTGGAATCCCTCAAAAATCAGTATGCCGATCGTGATCTGGCAAATTTGAAAATTACTGCACATACCTTTAAATCCGTATGTGCCCAGTACGGTGCAATGAGCTGTTCCGCCATTGCCAAGGAACTGGAAAAGCTTTGCGCAGACCCTTCTTCCGATATTAATGTTATCGGTGAAAAGGTTGAAGCATTAACCAGTGAACTCGGACAGGCTTTAAAGGAAATCAAAACCATCAGTATTGCATAACGAAGTAAACGATCCATAATGACCTTTAAGGTAATTATGGCTTTTGCTTAGTCTAAGTGATTTCGCTGAAAAGTGAATG
>Ga0310695_10005448_pt1 | contig 22201 bp, 15 predicted proteins | sample RumenRJG_04DNA_FD_203882 | JGI IMG/M metagenome (GOLD analysis project Ga0310695, IMG submission 203882) | Bovine rumen microbial communities from Lethbridge, Alberta, Canada - RJG_04 (v2) (version 2) | ecosystem: Host-associated > Mammals > Digestive system > Stomach > Rumen | place: Canada...
ACCATCCCATTAACATATACCATCCCGAGGGCGAGTACCTGAAAGGACTCGTGCTGTATGTTGAATAGATAGCCGCATCAGCCTTTATGTTCGACCCTAAAGCCTTTCTCTCCACCGTTTCGCAGTTTGCCGCACACCAATGTGGCATGAACAGCGACGCGCTCTATCTCGTTGCACTTTCCGGCGGAGCCGATAGTGTGGCTTTGTTGCTGTCGCTCAAGGAATTGGGATATAGGGTTGAAGCAATACATTGCAACTTTCTGCTGCGCGGCGAGGAGTCGTTTCGCGATGAGTATTTCTGTAGAACGCTGTGCCAGAAACTCTCGGTGGAGTTCCATCTGGTGCATTTCGACACGCGCCAATATGCCGCACTCCACCATCAAAGCATTGAGATGGCGGCACGCAATCTGCGCTACAGCTACTTTGAACGCCTGCGCCGCGACCTCGATGCCGCCGGAATATGCGTGGCCCACCACCGCGACGACAATGTAGAGACTGTTCTTCTGAACCTCATTCGGGGCACGGGCATCAGCGGACTGACAGGTATGAGTCCGCGCAACGGCTATGTGCTGCGACCGTTGCTCGGCTTGTCGCGCAGCGATGTGCTCGATTATCTTCGTTCAAAGGGGCAGGACTATGTTGTCGACAGCACCAATCTCGAGACTGTTTTCACGCGCAATGCCATCCGCCTGAAGCTCTTGCCGATGATGGAGACTGTCAATCCCTCGGCCCGGGAAGCCATCTCGCTCACAGCCAGCCATCTTTCTGAAGCAGCGAAGATGCTCGATGCTGCCGTTCAGAGTGCCGTTTCGCGCTGTTTCGACGGGCAGAGCATCGACCTTAGGCTCCTTTTTGCCGAAGCTTCTCCCGAGTACGTGCTTTTCTCAGTATTGAAAGGCTACGGCTTCACGCCTTCACAGGTTTCCGACATCATGTCTTTCCTTCTGCGTCATGTCCATTCGGATGCTTCGGCTGCCGCGCCACAGCCTGCCGGAGGCGACTTCGTCACTCTGCCTTCTGGCCGCAGCTGGCGTTCGGCCACCCATCAGCTCGTTACCCACGGGCAGCGTTTGCTGATAGACAAGATTGAAAAGCAACAGTTCAAGCCGCTGAAGGTGCCCGAAGCTGGTGTCTACTGCCTTGCCGACGGCAGGAAACTGCGAGTGAGCCGACGCGTGGTTGATGGCGATTTCGTTGTTGAGCGAAGCAACAATGTGGCTTCGCTCGATGCTGCAAAGGTGGAGTTCCCGCTTGTTCTCAGGCTGTGGGAGCATGGAGACAGGCTCGTGCCGTTCGGAATGAGGGGCACAAAGCTCGTCAGCGACCTGCTTACCGACAGCAAGATGCCGCTGCCTGCCCGGCAGCGACAGCTGGTGCTGGCCGACGGCAGTGGCCGCGTGGTGTGGGTTGTGGGTCTGCGTTCCGACAACCGCTTCCGCATAGCTCCCGACACTCGTCAGGCTCTTGTCGTAACGATAGAACAAGGCTGACAGCCCCTTACCGCTTGCCGAACCATCGGCGCAATAGGTGCCAGAGGTTGAGCCATGTCAGCACCCTGCGCACTATCGGGATATGCCATCCCACCTCCTCTGCCACCATCCTGGCGGCGGCTTTCATCTCTGTTTTCGTGTCCTGACGCGACGGTTGCCGGTTTGCGGCACTCGTGTCGATGCCCTTGTAGAGGCGGTCGTTCACGCTGTTGCCGGAAGCTGTCGAGGCTGAATGGCCGGCATTGTCAGCGTATGGCGACTGGCGCACATAGGGCATAAGGTCCGCCATAAGCTGGTTGAACTCCAACGACAGCGGGCTGCTGAGCATCCGTCGCTCAAAGTCGCCCTGGTCGCTGCTGCTTTCCGCCAGCTGGCGCAGTTTCTCGAAGTAGCTGTCCACCATCGGTTGTTTCTCCTGTGGCACCTGAAACGCCTGTCTGACGGCGTTGCGGCGTGGCTCGAGCCACGCATCAATGTTTCTTGTCATAGTGGGTGTTGAGTATCTGTTCGGCTCTTTCGAGGTCTTCGGGAGTGTCAATGCCGACCGTTTCCACATCCGTCAGCCCCACCTTTATGCGGTATCCGTTCTGTAGCCAGCGCAGCTGCTCAAGGCTTTCGGCCACCTCTAAGGGCGACTGTGGCAGCTCGGTGACGCGGCAGAGCACCTCGCGGCGGTAGGCATAGAGGCCAATGTGCTTCAGGAAAGTGTGGCACGAGGTCCACTCTTCCTCGGCTTTTCCGCGGACGTATGGTATCACCGAGCGCGAGAAATAGAGCGCATTGCCCCTCAGGTCGGTCACTATCTTGGGCGAGTTGGGGTTCCTGACGGCATCCATCGAGGTGAAAGGCTTGCCCAAGGTGGCTATCTCGGTGGCCTCGTCGTCGAAACATTGCATCACCGTGGCTATCTGCGAGGGCTGGATGAAAGGCTCGTCGCCCTGCACATTGACCACCACGTCGGGCCACTCGCTGCGGGGCAGGGGAGTGACGGCCTGTCCGGCATTGGCCGCCCGCAGGCCGCACACTATGTCCATAGCCTCGCGTATGCGGTCGGTGCCGCTCTTGTGGTCGCTGCGTGTCATCACTACGCTGCCGCCAAAGCCCTCTACGGCACGGGCTATGCGCACGTCGTCGGTAGCCACGCGCACGTCGCCGATTACCTGAGACACCTGTTCGACAACTCTCTCTATCACCGTCTTGCCGCCAAGAAGGGCAAGCGGCTTGCCCGGAAAGCGAGTGGAAGCATAGCGGGCGGGTATGATTGCAATGAATTTCATGCGGCGAAGTTAACTATTTTCTGCGAGTTTTTCCTTTTATTTCCGACTGATTTGTTAACTTTGTAGCGTCAGACGAACTACTAAAGAATGAGAAAAACTGTATTACACCTTATTATATTGTCGGCTATTGTTGCCCTGTCGTCATGTTCAGGCGGCGAGAAAGGCTACAAGATTGGTGTTTCGCAATGCTCCGGCGGGCGCTGGCGGGAGAAGGTCAACAGCGAGATGCTTGCCGCCCAGCACCTCTACGACCATCCTGTTTCTATCAGCATAGCCAGCTCCGGCGACGACACACAGCTGCAAATCAGGCAGATTGACAGCCTTGCAAACTCCGGCATCGACCTGCTCGTGGTGGCTCCAAACGATGGCAGAGCCGTTTCTGCCGCCATCGACAGGGTCATGGCCCGTGGCATACCCGTGATTTGCTTCGACCGCAAGGCCGCATCGGGCAACTACACAGCCTTTATTGGGGGCAACAACTTCGAGGCCGGAAACACCGTAGGCTATCATGTCGTCGACGTAATGCGCCGTGAAGCCCAGGGCCGGAAGTTTTTTGTGCTCGAGGTGACAGGCTCGAAGAGCAGCTCTCCGGCCATTGAGCGCCACAAGGGATTTGCCGAAGCCATGAGCGGACATACCGATATAGAATACGTCTGGCGCGACGGCAAATGGAGTTCCGACGAGGCTTTCAAGATAGTAAGCGACCAGATACGCTCGGGCAAGGTGCCCGACATAGTGTTCTGCCACAACGACGGCATGGCCACGGGTGCCTACAAGGCCGTCGTAGAGACCAAGGCCGAGGGCAAGGTGAAGATTCTGGGCATCGACGGTATGCCCGGCGAGGGCCTCGAGTACGTGAAGCTCGGCCATCAGATAGCCACCTACATCTATCCCACCCACGGAGAGGAGATAGTAAGGCTGGCGCTCAGCATCCTGAACAAGCAGGCTTATCCCCTCGAAACCACTCTCGAAGGCATACTCGTGGTGCCGGAGAACGTCGAATCCATCTCTGCCACAGCCGACGAGCTTATGGAGCAGACCCAGAACCTCGTCACCGTTCAGGACAAGCTCGAGGAATACTTCGGCCTCTACAACCTGCAGAGCAAGATAAGCCTATGCGCCGGCTGCGCCATACTGCTTCTCGCAGTGGGTATGCTGATGATTTGGCGTGCCGTGAAGCAGATGCGGAAGGCCAACCGCCGCATACGCGCCATGCACGACGAGCAGACCGCCTTCTATACCAATGCCCGCCATATGCTGCGCACACCGCTCACACTCATTGCCGGACCTGTGAAGAAGATACAGGATGCCAATGTGCTCAAGGGCGAATGGAGCGAAATGATGGACATCGTGGGCCGCAACGTGGCTCAGCTGGAAACGGTTGTGTCAAGCGTGCTCGAGTTCAAGTCGGGAATGGCGCAGCCCTCGGTCGACGACCACACCGCAGAAGCCGCCCTCGGACAGAAGTCTCTGAAGGAAAGCGTGCAGGAGGGGCGGCTGGTGCAGATGAAACAGGACGACTCCGAGGAGCTTTCCGATGTGCTGATAGTCGACGACAACGCCGATATGCGCCGCTATCTGCGCACCCTGCTTGCCGACAAGTTCTACGTTCTGGAAGCTGCTGACGGCCAGAGCGGCCTGAAACTGGCCCACGAGTGCGTGCCCGACATCATAGTGAGCGACGTTATGATGCCCGTGATGGACGGCCTGCAGTTCTGTCAGCAGCTCAAGGAAGACAGCATCACCAGCCACATACCCGTGATACTGCTCACGGCGCGCAGCACCGAGTCGCAGCAAGTCGAGGGCTACGAGCACGGAGCCGATGCCTATATCACCAAACCATTCAATGCCCAGCTGCTCATAGCGCGCATCTACAACCTGCTCAAGAGCCGCCAGCAGCTGCGCCACCTGGCCGACGGCAAGAAGGAGGAGACACCTATGCAGCTGAGCACGCAGGACAAGCTGTTTGCAGATACCCTGAAAAAGGTTTTCCAGCAGCATCTGTCGAACCCCAACCTGAAGATGGACGAGCTCGGCGACGAGCTGGGCATGAGCCGCGTGCAGCTCTACCGCAAGGTGAAGGCCCTCACGGGCACTTCTCCCGTTGAGCTGCTCAGGGAAATGCGGCTGCAACGGGGCCGCACCCTTATCAATACCACCACCAAGAGCATTGCCGAAATAGCCTACGAGGTGGGCTTCCACACGCCGAGCTACTTCTCAAACTGCTTCAAGAAGCAATACGGTATCTATCCCACCGAATTGCGTTCAGAGTAATCTTTCGGTTTAATTTTCAAGCATTAGCAGGCTGGAACTAAGGTGATTAGTTCCAGCCTGCTGCCGTGTTGTTTTTACGGAGCACCTTGGGAAGCTTTCTCCAGAGCCTCCGTAACATTGCTCCAGAGGCTCTGTAACAATGCTCCAAGGCCCCCGTAAGGTTGCTCCGGGGCTGTTGGAGAAAGTTTACGGAGCGTGTTGCAAAAATGGCCGTTTAGCTCGTGAACCTTCAACCCGTTTTCTTTGCAGGCTGTCTGCCTGTCTGCCGTGCAGATAAACGATTTTGACTATGTTGTCGTGATTTGTTTCAATGTATCATTTTTAGCATCCGATGCAACATTTGTGCTATCGATGTAGCCCAAAAAACTGTACGTTTGCAGCATATTTAGCATAAAATAACTATTTACTAACCCTTAAACTACAAAAATGGAACAGCTAAAAAGAGCGTTACTAAGTTTTGGTTTCCTGCTTGTGTGTAGTATAATGTACGCGCAATCGGAAATTCATGGCACCGTGGTCGACCCCACCGGCGAGACCGTCATCGGTGCCACGGTCATGGAGAAGGGCACGTCGAACGGCACAGTTACCGACTTCGACGGCAACTTCGAGTTGAAGGTGAAGCCAGGCACCACGCTGGTTATTTCCTATGTGGGCTATCAGTCACAGGAAGTAGCCGCTGCCGACGGTCTGAAAATCACCTTGCAGAACGATCCTCAGCAGCTTAGCGAGGTGGTGGTGACAGGCTACACCACACAGCGCAAGGCCGACCTGACGGGAGCCGTGTCGACGGTGAGTGTTAGCGAGATGCAGAAGCAGAACGAGAACAACCCCATGAAAGCCCTGCAGGGCCGCGTGCCGGGTATGAACATCTCTGCCGACGGTAATCCGAGCGGTGCAGCCACGGTGCGCATCCGCGGTATCGGAACGCTGAACGACAACGACCCGCTCTACATCATCGACGGAGTGCCCACAAAGGCAGGTATGCACGAGCTCAACGGCAACGACATCGAGTCTATCCAGGTGCTCAAGGATGCAGCCTCGGCATCTATCTATGGTTCGCGCGCAGCCAACGGCGTCATCATCATCACCACCAAGAAAGGCAAGGAGGGCAAGGTGAAGGTGAACTTCGATGCCAGCGTGGCTGCTTCGTTCTACACCAACAAGATCGAAACCATGAACGCCAGCGAGTGGGGACGCGCTTTCTGGCAGGCATCTGTCAACGACGGCCTCAATCCTAACAACAACGCGTTGGGCTATAACTTCGACTGGGGCTACAACCAAGCCGGCATCCCCGTGCTCAACGGCATGAAGATGAATATGTTTCTCGACGAAGGAGCCACTGTTCGCTTCGGCGACACCGACTGGTTCAAGGAAATCACCCGCACGGGAGTGGTGCAGCAGTACAACCTCTCGGTGAGCAATGGCGGCGAGAAAGGTTCGGCATTCTTCTCGGCAGGCTACTACGGCAACGTGGGAACCATCAAGGACTCTAAGTTCAACCGTCTTTCGGCACGTGCCAATGCCGACTACAAGCTGTTCGACGGCAAGGTAGTTATCGGCGAGAACTTCACGATGAACCGCACAAAGGGTGTCGATGCCCCCGGCGGAATACTCGAACACGCACTTGAGTTCAACCCCAACTTCCCCATCTATGCAGAGAACGGCGAGTTTGCCCAGGCCCTCGGAGCCTATTCGGAGCGTGAGAATCCGCTGAGTATGCTCTACAACAACAAGGACAACGAGTACACGCAGTGGCGCTCTTTCGGTGACATCCACCTGAGCATCACCCCGTTCAAGAACTTCATGGTGCGCACTACGCTGGGTATGGACTATTCTCAGAAGGAGCAGCGCTTCTTCACCTATCCCATTGCCAACGGTAAGGTGTGGCGCGACGACACCGCCGTTGAGAGCAAGCAGGAGCACTGGATGCGCTGGATGTGGAACGCCATAGCCACCTACAACTTCGAGAAAGGCAAGCACCGCGGCGATGCCATGATTGGTATAGAGATTAACCGCCAGAACTACAAGTGGAGCAGTGCCAAGCGCTACGACCTTGCCATCCTCAACACCGACTATATGTGGCCATCGGCAGGCACGGGCAAGCAGCTGGCCGAAGGTTCGGGCGACGGCTTCTCGCTGCTTTCCTACTTCGGAAAGGTCAACTACACCTACGCCGACCGCTATCTGGCTTCGTTCACTCTGCGCCGTGACGGCTCGAGCCGCTTCGGTACCAACAACAAATACGGTACGTTCCCCTCGTTCTCGGCTGGATGGCGCATCTCTCAGGAGAGCTTCATGCAGAAGAGCAGCTCGTGGCTCAACGACCTGAAGCTGCGCTACTCATGGGGACAGACTGGTAATCAGGAAATCTCGAACACCGCACGCTACACTCTCTACAAGGCTGTCGTGTCGACAGGACTCTGGGGCAGCGGACAGGCTGGCTCTTCATACGACATTGCAGGCACCAACGGCGGAAGCCAGCTGCAGAACGGCTACGTGCGTTCGCAGCGTGGCAACGACGACATAAAGTGGGAAACGACAACCCAGCACAACATTGGTCTCGACTTCTCGCTGCTCCGCAACGAACTCTACGGTAGCTTCGACTGGTTCCACAAGTTCACAAAGGACATTCTGCTGCCTATGGACGGCATTGCAGCAATGGGCGAGGGTTCGTCGAAGTGGATCAATGCAGGCGAAATGAAGAACGTAGGCTGGGAGCTTTCGCTCGGCTATCGCCATAAGCTCGACGGCGGTTTCTCGTGGGACATCACCGGCAACATCAGCCGCTACACCAACAAGATCACCAAGCTGCCCGAAACGGTGGCTGCCAAGGGCACCTTCGGAGGCAATGCGCTGCACAGCGTAGTGGGCCATCCTATGGGAGCGCAGGTGGGCTACGTGGCCGACGGCATCTTCAAGAGCCAGGAGGAGATTGACAACCATGCCGAGCAGGAAGGTGCCGGGCTGGGACGCATACGCTATGTTGACCTCAACGGCGACGGACACATCACCGAGGCCGACCAGACGTGGATTTTCGACCCCACACCCGCCTTCACATGGGGTCTGAACATCTACCTTCAGTACAAGAACTTCGACCTCACCATGTTCTTCCAGGGAGTGCAGGGAGTTGACGTTGACTGCCGTGGCTACAAGTCGCAGACCGACTTCTGGGCAAACTCAAACATCAACGTGCCCTACCTGAACAAGGGTGTGCGTGTGCTCGACGCATGGAGTCCGCTCAATCCCGGCAGCAACATCCCGGCGCTGACCACCAGCGACACCAACAACGAGGGACGCGTGTCGTCGTACTACATAGAGAACGGCTCGTACATGAAGCTGCGCACCATACAGCTGGGCTACAACGTGCCCAAGGGCTTCACCGACAAGCTCAGGCTGGAGCGCATCCGCTTCTATCTCTCGGCACAGAACCTGCTCACCATAAAGAGCAAGAAGTTCTCCGGAGCCGACCCCGAGAACCCCGGTTTCAACTATCCCATACCTCTCAACCTCACATTCGGACTGAACGTTTCGTTCTAAGCCCGAGAGCCGAAGAGCGAACGTGAGGCAAGCCCGTTCTCCTTCTGACTGAGAATGAGCAAGCACACTTCCATTAACCAAACAACCATAAAAGACATTCAAGCAATGAAACATATAACTGACAATATCGCGAAGCGAGGCTCCAGAGCCGTGACCAGGCTGCTCCTTGCATCGCTGCTCGTCATTCCGTCTGCCGCCTTTGTTTCCTGCAGCAGCTTCCTCGACGACCAGGTGCCGCAGGCCACGCTCACACAGGACGAGGTGAAAGACCCCAAGTATATTGATGATGTTCTGATTTCGGCCTACGCCGGACTGCTGAGCATCGAAGACATGAACGCATCGTTCTCGCTGTGGAACTACGACACACGTTCGGACGATGCCTACGTGGGCGGTTCCGACTTCTCCGACGGCGAACCCTTCCACCGCCTTGAGCTGGGAGTGGGCGTGATGACCGACGACTGGCCCTTTGCCTCCATCTGGGAACGCTTCTACAACTACCTCTCGCGCGTGTCGCTATCGCTCGACATTCTTGCCACTGCCGACCAGCAGAGCCCCGTCATTCAGCAGCGAACAGCCGAGATGAAGTTCCTGCGTGCATACGGACACTTCCAGCTGAAGCGCCTGTTCAAGAAAATACCTTTCGTGAACAAGCCCAACATGGAGGAAGACGACTACAACAACCTCTCGAACACCGAATACACCAACGACGAAGGATGGCAGCAGATAATCAACGACCTTGAGGATGCCTACCAAGTTCTGCCCACGCAGCAGGCCGAGAAGGGCCGCCCGACCAAGGCTGCCTGCGCCGCGTTCCTCGCAAAGGTTTATCTCTACAAGGCATATCATCAGGACGACGAGAGCTCTAACCAGGTGACGAGCATCAACAGTGCCGAGTTGCAGAAGGTGGTGGAGTACACCAATCCGCAAATCTACACCGGTGCCGGATTCGGTCTGGAGCCTGATATGCACAGCAACTTCCGCCCCGAGACCCAGTATGAGAACGGAGTGGAGAGCATCTGGGCAATACAGTACTCGAAGGACGACGGTACGGTCTACGGAAACCTGAACTTCTCGAACCGACTCATCGTTCCCTGTATTCCCAAGGTTCACGATTCGGGTAACGACTTCTACAAGCCCTCGCACAATCTCGTGAATGCCTATCGCACAACAGCCGACGGCCTCCCCATGCTCGACGACTTTGCATCCAAGGACTACACCGTTGGCTCAACGCAGACAGTAGACCCGCGCCTGTTCGTAACAGTGGGCGTGCCCGGCACACCCTATATGTTCAACCCGAACTTTATGGTTGCCGAGACCAACACATGGAGCCGCGGCGGTGGCACCTACGGCTACTTCGTTTCGCTGAAGCAGAACGTTGACCCGGCACTCACCAACGTTTATCTCTTCGACTGCGACAACCAGTGGGCTTCTTCGATGAACCGCATCGTGTTCCGCTATGCCGACGTGCTTCTGATGCGCGCCGAGGCGATGGCTCAGCTCGGACAGACCGATGAGGCTATAACCCTTGTCAACCAGGTGCGCAAGCGTGCACAGGGTATGATGAAGAGCAGCGTGGTGAGCACTTATCCTAATAAATATGGTGTGCATTATGCCTGCGGACTCTACAGCGGCAGCTACAGCAAGGACCAGGCCATGAAGATTGTGAAGATGGAACGCCGTCTGGAGCTCGCCATGGAGTCAGAGCGCTTCTTCGACCTCGTGCGTTGGGGCGATGCCGCCACGGTTATCAACAAGTACTACACCGACGAGGGCAAGACAATGAACTTCCTCAAGGGTGCGGCTTTCACTCCGAACAAGAATGAGTACATTCCTATACCATACGTTCAGATCTCCGCATCTAACGGACATTACAAGCAGAACTGTGGAAACTGGTAAAGCCAACGTGCTCCACAAACCTTTGCAGAACAACCATATAACAAACAAGTAACAAAGTAACAAAATGAAAAGCAATATATTGAAACATCTCAGCCGTCTGCTTTCATGCCTCGCAGCGATGGCCGTGTTTGCCTCTTGCAGCGACGACCACACCGGAAGCGTTGACATTTCAGGCGAATGTCTGGTTCAGAAGCTCGTGCTCAACGACAAGTATGAGGCCACCGTCAGCATCGAAAACCGTTTGCTGAAGGTGAAAGTGCCTGTCGACTTCGCTCAGAAGTCGGACATGACCGTAACGGCACTCACCGTTTCGCCTGGTGCGAAGACCAATATCCAAGTGGGCGACCACATCAACTTTGATGCCGACAAGACTCTCCGTGTCAGCAACGGCGACCTCGTAATGGACTATCGCATTGCTGTGCGCAACGACGAAGCCAAGCTCAAGCTCTTCCTCCTCGAAGGCGTGAAGGGCGCTATCAACGAAGAAGAAAAGACCGTAAACATCAGCATGATGTCGAGCGAGAGCATTGACCTCACTAATGCTACCTTCGATGCCGAGTGCAGCGAGGATGCCACCATCTATCCGGCAAGCGGCACCAAAGGAAACTTCACCGAGCCGTTCACTATTACCGTCACCGACAACACAGCAACGGCTACCTATACCGTCTATGTCAAGCTCATCAACGATCCCGAAGCACTCTTCGTAGGCGAAGCCGACAACATTGAGGGCCTCAATCCCGAGGAGAAAGCCGCTGCCAAGTGGCTCACCGGAAATATCGACGGTGCTGCCTACGCATCGTGGGATGCCGTGGCAAGCGGAGCTATCTCGCTCGAGCGTTGCAAGTTGATATTCTTCCATCGCCACTGTCCGTCCTACGGCACCTACAACGGCTTTGCCGATGCCGAGACAGGAGCTATGGCCGCGCTGCCGCGTATGCGTGAGTTCTGGCAGAAGGGTGGTGCCTTCGTTCTTGGCCGTTCGGCTGTCAACTACGCAATAGCTCTCGGAGCAATGCCCGAGGATGCCTATCCCAACAATGTCTGGGGTGGCGGAGGCGGCGAAGGCTCTGACCTCATGGGCGACGACCCGTGGCACTTCTATGCTTACGATGCCACTCATCCTCTTTGGCAGAACCTCAACCAATATCCTGGAGCACCGGCCAATGCCGTCTACACCCTCGACAAGGGCTACACTATCTGCAACACCACATCGCAGTATGGCTTCTGGGGTGAATACTCAGACGGAGCAGCAGCTTTCGAGGCCAAGACTGGAGGCCGCGCACTTGGTGGCGACAACTCAGTATCGTCGTGGGAGCTCAAGGGCTACAGCGGCGAATATGGCAAGGGCGGCATCATCTGCTTCGGCTCAGGACTCTTCGACTGGAACTCGCCCACCGAATACGTACCTCTCTACCACGAGAACATGGGCAAGATAATGCTCAATGCCTATTCCTACCTGACTAAATAAAACACAACCAAAATTCAGAAAATAACGTTATGAAGACCAAAATATTTTTCACATTCGCGCTTGCGCTGTCAGCTTCCATGCTGACAGCGTGCAGCGACGACGATTTCGCTGGCGATCCCGAGCGCGATTGGGCTGGCACCACTGAGCGATTTGTGCCAACAGACGAAGCTGCGTTCTCCACTTTCTACACTCCCTCGATAGGACGTGTGGGCGATCCAATGCCTTTCTACGACCAGAAAGCCGGAGCTTTCAGGGTGCTCTACCTTCAGGAGTTCCCCAACAACACCTCTTTCCGCTACCATCCCATCTGGGGTGTGCAGACCACCGACGGATGCAACTACCAGTCGCTGGGCGAAATACTGCCCACCGGCACCAACGACTACCAGCAGGATGCCGCTCTGGGAACGGGCTGCGCAGCATACAGCGAGGCCGATGGCCGCTATTACATCTACTACACCGGCCACAACCCCAATGCCAAGCAGACCGAGGCCGTGATGCGCGCTACTTCCACCGACTTCAAGTCGTGGACCAAGGACGTGCTCTGGCAGCTCAACGGAACCGACTATGGATACTCAGCCGAGGACTTCCGCGACCCGCAGGTGTTCAAGACCGACGACGGACTCTATCGCATGGTTATCGCTACGAAGCCGAAGAACGGCGGCGACCCTGTTTATGCCGAGTTCACATCCACAGACATGAAGAACTGGGACCATGCCGGCAGATTCCCAATGATATGGGACCGTATGCTTGAGTGCCCCGACATCTTCAAGATGGGCGACTATTGGTATCTCGTCTACAGCGAGTCAGTGCGCACCTCGTGGAGCCGCAAGGTCAAGTATCTTGTTGCCGACAGCTATGAGAACCTGAAAGCCTGTCTGGGAGGCTCGCCCAAGTGGCCTGCCGACGGTCGCGAGGGAGTGCTCGACAGCCGAGCCTTCTATGCTGGAAAGACAGCATCAAACGGCACCGACCGTTTCATCTGGGGATGGTGCCCCTTCCGCTCGGGCGGCGACATCGACGAGATGAACATCAGCGTTGGTGGCGGCGACGGCAACGAACCCAACTGGTCGGGAGCACTCGTGTGCCACAAGCTGATACAGCACGCCGACGGCACTCTCTCGCTCGGTGCTGTGCCCGCAATGGCTGCCAAATATTCGCAGCAGCAACAGCCGCGCGTGATGCTGAGCAACGGCTACAGCGACGGAAAGCTCAGCGGCGACGATGCTTACGTGCTCTACAACAGGCTCGGAAGCCACAACCACATCTCGATGACTGTCACCACAAGCAACAACTGGGACAAGTTTGGCATATCCTTCGTGCGCGGTTCCGACTCTGAGAAGTATTACACTCTCGTTGTCAACCCCGAGGACGAAAACCATCGCAAGGTGAACTTCGAGCAGGAGGGTGCCAAGGGCATCGGCTTTGTCGATGGCATCGACGGCTACAAGTTCGAGCGGCCAGCCGACAACGTCTACAACATCGACATCTACACCGACAACTCAGTCATGGTGATGTATATCAACGACGTCGTTTGCTACACGCAGCGCATCTACGGCATACAGAAGAACTGCTGGAGCGTGAACAACTACGGAGGTTCTGTCACCGTGAGCGATGTCAAGGTGAGCCAATACTAATGCATGACATACGGTCAGAGGTCTGTAGTCAGACCTCTACCGTTCACTTAACATTAACAAAACCTTTAAAATTAAAAAGCAATGAAAAAGTCATTACTCTTTTTTGCCACTACGGTGGCAGCTCTTTCAGCATCAGCCCAGACTGTAATCTGGAATGGTGAAGACAAGGAACTTGGCAGCGACGGAGGCTTCTGGTACCGCGCCACGCCAACCGTTGTTGAACAAGACGGCAACAAATGCCTGAAGATTACGCTTGCCGCCAACCCCGGCGGATGGGACAAGGAGCACTGCAACGCAGCTCTGCCGCTCGGCGATGTCGACATGAAGGGTCTCCGCCGCATATCCATGCGCGTAAAGCAGAGTAAGCAGCACAACGTGTATGTGAAGCTGGTCAAGGACGGCGGATACAACACCGGGCGCTGGTTCTGGCTCGACGACACTGAGGGCTGGAACCTCCTCACCTTCGAGTTCGGTGCCGGTCCTGAGAGCGGCAACATCACCGATACGGGCAACACCGTGCTTGAGATTTGGCCCTTTGAAGACGGCAACGACGCGCTGGCCAACATCGGACAGACTGTCTACATCGACGACATAAAGCTCGAGGGACCTACCGTTGACGGCGTGGCAGTACGTACCATGGCCGAAGGCTCGCTCACCGACAAGCAAGTGATTGTGGGTGGCTCGATGCGCAAGGGAACCTACCAGAACACGTGGGATGGCGACTGGCACTCAGAAAACTTCGACGACTACTCGCTGCTGCTCAGCAAGCTTTCGCCCGAAGTGTGCTTCCTCAACGTTGTAGATGCTGAGATTGCCGACGGCGACAGTCCGCAGCTGCGCCAGAAGAACCCCAATCTGATGATACTCTCTGCCACCGACTTCTTCGACACCGACAACGTGATACGCTGGGACGAGGCCAACAGCCGCAACAACACTCCCAAGCTGGTGCTCAACCAGGCTGCTGCCTTCTATACTCCCATTGATTTCCATGCCGACGAGGTGGCAGTGAAGCGCAGCCTTCAGGCTGGTGTCAACACGCTGTGCCTGCCTTTCTATGTAGGACAGGCCGAGATAAGCGCTAACTGCAAGATTGCCACCTACACTTCAACCACGGCTACGGCTGTGAACTTCACCTACGCCGACCATGCCGATGCCAACATTCCCTTCCTCGCAACTGATGTTGATGCTGCTGTGGATGCTGAGACTGGCCTGAGCTTCTACGACAAGGGTGTGGTGAACACTCCCGACAACCTCGGCAGCGAGTTCGTGGGCATATATGCTCCGCAGAGCGCACAGGGCAAGTACGGCATCAATGCCGACGGCAAGTTCCAGCTTGGCGATGCCTCTGCCACGGTCAGCAGCTTCCACGCTCTGCTTAGCTCGGTGCCTGCCTCTGCAAAGGGCATAACGCTGATTGACGACGCAACGGCAATCAACACGGTAAGCGCAAAGGTTGATGCCGACGCAGTATATACGCTGCAAGGTATTCGCGTTAGCAAGCCGCAGCACGGACTTTACATTATTAACGGCAAAAAAGCAGCAATCAAATGAAACGTTCTTACATCACTCCAAGCGTGCGCCTCATGCCCATGTCGGCAGCTCAGATAATGTCTGCTTCGGGCGAAAGGGTTGAGGTGGAGATTGCTCCGGGCGAATACTCTGGCGAGTTCCACGCCCCGCACATCAAGTCTGTCTGGGAAGAATAGCCATTTCCATTTTTGTGGGTTGCGATTTTACGAAGTCGCAAAAGGGCGCGGCCATATTGCTCTGATGGTTCGCGCCCTTACTGTATATTGCCGGACAGAGGCAAAGGGGGTAGGGGGCAAACCTGCTTCTCTCATGCTCTGAGCTCGCTGTAGCTTGCTCCTCGGCTCACGCTCAATAAGTGTATGCCGCATTGCCAGCTTTCTGCCGGGTTCCGGCTCTCGGCTGTCCGAGAATGTGCATCCTTGTTCATGGCTATATTACTGGCCCACCCCCTACCCCTCCCCAAGGGAGGGGAGCCTAAAGGCTCTCCTGTAAGGCTTATAAGACCTATAAGTCCCATAAGATCCTATAAGTCCCATAAGCCCTATAAGAACTTATTAGCCCCCATAAGCCAACCCTCAGCCCCTTGTGGGGGCTGAGGGTCATCCATTCCTCCCCCCCCTTTGGGGGGATTGAGGGGGGCTGAGGGTCATCCATTCCTCCCCCCTTTGGGGGGATTGAGGGGGGCTTTCCCTTGTGGGGGCTGAGGGTCATCCATTCCTCCCCCCTTTGGGGGGATTGAGGGGGGCTTTGCTTAGTAGCTGTAGGTCTGCACGCCCTTCAGACTTACCCTTCCGCTGTCGCAGAACACGCTCCACGGGTTGCGTCCCTGGTTGTATATGCGGTTGGTGAAGGCTATCTGGTCGTTCACGTAGACCACTATCAGCGACTGCTCCTGATAGATGCGCAGGTTGTAGACTCCGTCTGCCGAGCGGGGCAGGGGCACTTGGTTGAGTTCCTCCACGCCGCCGCCCTTGTTGTCGCGGTTCAGGTACATCATCTGGTTGGCAAGGTTGAGGCGGAACGAGTAGCGGGTGTTGTTGTCGCTATTGTCGCGCACCGTAAAGCCAAACACCTCGTTGCTGTTGCTCTCGGCCTTGAAGCTGAGCATGAGCTTGCTTGAGCGTTGCAGACGGCCAAATTGCAGGCGGCTGCCGCTGCCTAAGGAGTATTGCTGTCCTGATTGGGCTATGTTGCCCTGACTGCTGAGCGGCGACTGGTCGGTGCGCGACCTGAACTTCTCATCGAAGGTGTGGGGCACGGTGAGGCCAAGCGTGCCGTCGGCTTTGCGATAGAGCTTGTGTGTGACCAGCGTGCCAGCCCAGTCCTTGCCTGTCGGACCCTCCGACGTGCTGCACCAACCGAAGAGGTAGCGGTCGTAGCCGTCGAAAGCTGTCTTGCCGGCATAGAAAGAGAAGCCGTTGCCGTCGAGCACACCGCCGTAGGTCCAATCGTCGCCGCCGGTGTTGTTGAGGTTACGGCGATACATATAGTGTACGCGGTTGTCGCGCTGGTCGGAGTAGACGAGGTAGTAGCGGTCGCCTATCTGGAACAAATCGGGACATTCGTAGAGCTGATACACGTTGGCGCGCGCCATGTCGGTGAACAGCGGCTCCTGTTCCGTCCAGCCTCCGTGCTGCGCATTGTCATCGCCAGCGGGGTTCACGGCATCAAGGTCGGTGGCAGTGAAGTGGGCTATGCAGGGATAGTTGGTGCCGTTGATGTTGCGCATGGCTGTGATGATTATATGATAGGTGTTGCCTTCCTTCACGATATGTGGGTCGCGGAACTGGTGCCAGTCGTAGCCGGAGGGAGCTTTCAGCACGAAGCCCTCCTTTGTCCAGTTCACTCCGTCGACAGACGTGGCTCTGTAGAGTTCCTCTTGGCGTTCGATGCCCGGCAGACTGGCGTAGTTGCCTTGGTGTCCGGTGTAGAAGAGATAGTATTTTGCCTTTGCCTCGTCGTAGTAGATGCAGCCCGTGCCGAGCGATTGCTCCTGAGAGCCTGCGCTGCCGCAGCCCACGGCTTCGCCCTGGTAGCTGAACGACGACAGGTTTGCGGAGGTTATCATGTGGATGGGGTGGAAGCACTCCGGGTTGGGGCGGTAGTCTTGCAGATAAGCAATCTTGAACTCGCCCTTGTTGGAGTCGTAGTAGGGCATAGGGTCGCCTACGAAGCCCACGGGAGGAGTGAAATAGGTAGGCATACCGGCATATTCAGGCGTTTCGATGTAGTTGGTTGTGTTGGTGGCATCGGCTATGGAGCTGGCAGCGAACCACTCGTTGGCATAGATGATGATGTTGGGATTGATGCCGGCAAATACGTTGGCGGCTCCGATAACGTTGGCCTGGCGCATATCTACCGATGTGACGCGTGCCGTGAGCCTTGCTGCCAGTGGCTCAAAGTCGTCGAACCTTACGGTCTGCCACGAGTTGTCGTCGTTCACCTTGCTACATTCGCCCTTGGCCCACAGCCCTGTGAGAACGGCATGACCCGAAAGCGAACCGTAGCCCACTGACGAGAGCGGCTGGCCGTTGACCATTGGTGTGCTCTCTATCTGCACGTTGTCGATAAACACTTCCTGCGAACCGCCTACGTAGCCCGTCTGAGCTGTGATGGAGATTACCCCGGGATAGTCGAAAGTGGGGTGGGCAGAGAAATCGAAGACCACCCTCTGCCACTCGCCGCTGCCGCCATACCAGGCTGCGGCCTTGTACCAGTAGTTGCTGCCGCCAGTGGTGGGGTCGGACAGCTCTATCTTCACGTTCTCGTTTGTCGCCTTTCTTATCATCAGCGAGACGCGCCTGCTGCCGCCCATCGATGGCTGCATCCAGTCGCGGAAGGGTATTTTCACAGTCTTGTTGTCCTCGGTCATAGTGAACTTGAGGCATCGTGACGAGGGGTTGATGCCGCCCTGCGAGGGATTGGCTGCCACCGTGGGGCTGCCGTCGGTCCAGCAGCCGCCGTTAGAGCCTATCGCGTGGCTCTCTCCGTCCCAAAGCATGATGCCGCCTTGGGCTGACAACGAGCTTGCCACGAGGGTGGCAAGAAGGGTTATGGTTGGCTTCTTCATGGTTTTCAGATATTTTTTACCTTACAATCATTTTTCTCTTGTTCACTATCACCACGCCCCGGGCCGGAAGCTTGCCTATCTGCTGACCCGAGAGGGTGAATATCCTGCCGTCTGATGCTTCAGTGGGGTCTGCCTCGATGTCGTCGATGCCAGAGGGATCGTTGTAGAGGACTATTGACTTAGCACCGGCTGTAGGCGACGACAGGCTGGCTGCAAACGACTTGATGATGGCGCCCGCACCGCCTGCTACGAACTTGTCGTCGTTGCCTATGCCCCACAGCCCCTCGGCATCGGTGGTGCCTTGATAGTTGCCGGCAAAAAGCTCGTCGCTGCTCTGCGCTGGCGTGACGGCAAATGTCTTGTCGGTGAAGGCGAGGGGAGAGGTGGCTGTCACGGCGGTCATAAGGAAGGGCTCGTTGGCTTCGATGTCGTCCTTTCGGCGGAAGCCGACCTTCTCGTTGTCCTGGTCTGCGTAGACGTAGGTCATGCCGCCGGAGCTGGGAAGCTCGCTGTAGTTGATGGCGAAGGGAAGGTAGAAGGTGTTGTAGCCGTTTATCAGGCTTCGGGAGATGCTCACCTCGTCGGCATGGAAGCTTTCGGGAACGGCAAAGGCATAGTCGCCACTGAGCACGACCTGCCTTGCCTCGCCGTCGACAACCACGTTGCGGTTGGCTTCTCCTGTTTGCGCAGCCGCACTCAAGGCGGCTGCGCTAAGTAACAGTGTATTTATGAATCTCATTGTGTTTAGGTTTGTTGATGTGTCAAAAGGCTGGAGGTGGGACTTTAATCGTCCCAGAGCGACTTTCGCTTATAGCCGTTGGCGTAGCTTTCGTTGCCCATGTAGTTGCCTCTCGCAGAGAACTCGCCGTTGAAAGTGTTGTCGCTTGTTGACGATTTGCTGACCTCAATGTATGAGTTGCTTAGCAGTTGCGACTCCATAGGATAGAAAAAGTGTTCGCACACGGGCTTTATATATGGTTTGCGTTGGTTGTTTGTTTTCATGTCTGTGTCCTCCTTGTCTTTATTTGATAAACATCTTTTTTCCATTCACGATATACACGCCCTGCGGTAGCTGGCAGATGGCGGCTGGCGTGGCTGCCGAGGCTATCCTGACACCGCTCAGCGAGTACACGTCGGCAGTGCCGCTCTGGGCATCTACGGGTATCTCTACGGCATCGATGTCGGTTGGGTTCAGGTCCTCGTAGTCGCTTATCGACAGCGTGTTGTATCGCGCAGGGGCCGATTTGTCGTTGATGTCGAGGTAGGCTCGGAAGGGTTTGAAGGCTGATTTGTCTGTGCCTTGCTTCAGCGACTGTGTTCCGTCGGTGGCGGTGGCGATGCCCCACAGACCTTCGCCTGAAATCCTTTTGTAGGTTCCTACGAACTTATAGCCGGCTTTGTCTTTCTGACTGGGAATGTAGTCGGGGGCTGATGTGGTGGCCTCGTATGTCTGGGTGGGGTCTACAACGGCTATCGTGCGCTCGTCAACGAACTGCAATTTGTCGGTAACGTTGGTGCCGCCTTCAAGGGTAGGAGTAAATCCTTCGGTGACGAATGGCACGTTGGCCTGGGTCTCGCGGGTGGGGATGAAGTAGACCGTAGACGCGTCGTTGTGGTGATAGAAGATGCCCACTCTGCTTGAACAGATTTCGCTGGCACTGAGCGAGAAGGGGTAGACAACGGTGTTGAAGCCGTTATCCATGTGGCGAGTGACCGTTACTTTCTCTTTTGAAGTGAACACAATGGGGTTCACAAATTCGTAGGCATCGGTCATCTCCAGGTCTTTGGCTTCCCATGTGTTGCTGTCGCTGCCTTTGTAGTAGACCACGTTGGTGTCGTACCAGCTGTCCTGGTATCCGCCGCAGCTCTCGGCAAACACCAGCACGTTCTTGTTGTCGATGAAACGCTCGCCGTATTTGTATTTATCTCGCTCTGCTGCGGTTGTCATACCGACCATGGCTCCACGGTCGGGCATACGCAGCTTTGAAATCTTGTTGTTTTCGCTGTCATCGCACTGGAACACGTAGTATTTCACTTCTCCCGGCTTGACGTGCCAGCTAAGGTCGCGGAACTCGTTGTAGTCGAACACCCAGCGGCCCACCTTTTTGCCTTCAACGTCTTTTTCCAGGATGTCCGGGTTCACGATGTTCTGGCCTTTCAGCCACGTTCCCGACAGATAGACCACGCCGTTGTTGCCGCTGTGGGGAAACTCCTGATGGGCTGTTAAGGCATTGTATTCTGTCACCCAGCGGTCGTGCTTGTTTCCGAAACTGTCTATCCAGATGCCGTCGGCGTATGGCTCGTCCTCTACCTTTATGTCGTCGATATAGAATACGTCGTCTTTGTTATACGACACCGCGTCATAGTTTTCACCCGTTCTGGTCTTGGCATCGAAGACGAGCATATCGGGGATGTCGTCAATATCCTTGTATTCAGGGTTTGCCTCGCTCGCTTTTTCGTAGGGTTCAAAGTTGAAGTACAGTCGCTTCCAGCCGCCACCTGCATCGTACCATGCACCAAGCTTCAGATCATAGTTCTGTTCTGTTGTGCCCTTGGTGCGGCATAGTTCAAGGTTGACGTTGAAGTCCGTGCTGTTGTCGCCTGGCTTATATAATAAGGAGATGCGGCGGCGGCCATACAGGTTAAACCTGTCATGGTCATGATCGTTATAGGGCAGATACATCTTGAAGAGGTCATAATTGGGAGAGCCATCACCGTTTGCGCCGACAGTCAGTTTCAGACATGTCGCGTTCTTGTTGATGCCCGTCTTGTCGGGATTGTCAACAACTTCGGGGCTGCAGTCTTTGAGGATACCCATCTGGTTGCTTTCGCTCCATGCGCCACTGTGGTCTTCTGCTTTCCAGATTCTGGTTTCGTACAGCCTGTTGGCGTATGTTACGTTGAACCGGGTAATCAGTTCGCCAGTACCTGCCGGCGTTACGGATGGTGTAGTCTGAGCATTTGTAGATGCAGCAGTGGCTACAAATAAAAGAATTAAAGCTAAATTTTTCATCATAACATTTTTTTAATAGTAAACGTGCGTTTCAGTTTGCAACTGCAAAATTATTACGATTTGTCACCTTTTTCGTAAATAATGTTTCTTATCATAGCAAATATGTTTCATTGTTACAATAGTTTATTAATTGAACGAATACTTTATCTATCCATCCCTCGCAGGCCTCTTTTCTTCCGACGGTTGTGGCAAGCAAGGATAGCTTAGCAGAAGACGGACATTCGCTCGAGGGAGTGACTGTGACGGCTCAGCGCCAGCTCGTGGAATGTACATGCTATCTCGCTACAGCGCACCTTTCTCAGCGACGACCGCCTTACCGTGGCTCTATATGCCAACAACCCCTTTCGGAAGAATGTGCATATCAGAACGCGCACCACGCAAGGCAACATTACGGGGTGGAGCTCTATAAGCCCATAGCCTACTCGCCGAAACGACAGGTTGTGCAGATAGACGAGATGACGGCTGCCGATTTCGCATCAGGATTTGAGGGCAAGCCATACGTCATTCGCACCGAGAACGCGACATTACCACAGCATCCGTAAACTTTCTCCAGCAGCCCCGTAACAATGCTACAGGATAGCTGGAGCATTGCTCCAAGGGCTCTGTAAGGTTGCTCCGGGGCTTCTGGAGAAAGTTTACGGGCTTTTTCCGGTCCGCGTGCCCCTTTTTCCTGTTCTTTTGTCCTTCCGTTTTCCGGCCCGTTTATCTTTTTTCTGTTCTTTTGTTCTTCTGTCTTCTGTTCTTCTGTCCTTCTGTCTTCCTTTCCCTTTTCACCTGTTTTTGTTCTTTTGTCCTTCTGTCTTCTGTTCTTCTGTCCTTCTGTCTTCCTTTCCCTCCAGCCCTATATAATATAATAAGGTGGAGCCCCCGCCGCCGTGCCTTTGGTGCCCTTGACTCATGTCAAGAAAGGCGAAAAGTGCATGATTTCTGCAAAATAATCTGCCGAAAAGTTTGCAGGTTTCGGGGAAAGCTGTACCTTTGCACTCGCTTTCGCCCGGAACCGGGCTGTGAG